>Ga0209373_10000321_pt1 | contig 90093 bp, 79 predicted proteins | sample Higcelweek5metaG_FD_187173 | JGI IMG/M metagenome (GOLD analysis project Ga0209373, IMG submission 187173) | Freshwater pond sediment microbial communities from the University of Edinburgh, under environmental carbon perturbations - High... | ecosystem: Environmental > Aquatic > Freshwater >...
CTGCTCCAACGGGCCCCAACACCCAAAAAGAAGAGCATGCGCGTCAAGCGCGGCCTTGCCGCCATCAGCGACGAGTTCCTCGCAAGCGTTCTAACCGCACCGTGAGGACTTCAAGCGATTCCCGTGGAGGGGACCTGCCTTGGCCTGGACATCCGCACGCAAAGCGCGGCGATCAAGCGGCAAGTCGGCTATATGACCCAGAAATTCAGCTTCTGGGAGGATCTGAGCATCGCCGAGAATCTGGATTTCGTCGCCCGCATGTATGGGCTGTCGGATCGCCGCCGCCGCGTCGATGGCGCGCTGGAGCGGCTGGGGCTGGCGAACCGGCGGCGCCAATTGGCGGGGGAATTGTCCGGCGGCTGGAAACAGCGGCTGGCGCTGGCCGCCTGCATCCTGCACGAACCGAAACTGCTGCTGCTCGACGAACCGACGGCGGGTGTCGATCCCAAGGCGCGACGGGAGTTTTGGGACGAGATTCACCGGCTGGCCGCCGATGGCCTGACCGTGCTGGTCAGCACCCATTACATGGACGAGGCGGAACGCTGCCACGAAATCGCTTACATCGCTTACGGCACGCTGATGACGCACGGGCCGGTGGAGCGGGTCATCGCCGAATCAGGCTTGCGCACGCGGGTGGTTGCCGGGGCCGATCTGGGGCGGGTGGCGGCGGCTTTGACCGGACAGCCGGGCGTCGAGATGGTCGCGGTGTTTGGCAGTCGCCTGCATGTCAGCGGCGTGGACGGGGCGGCTTTGGACGCGGCGCTGAAGCCCTGGGCGGGGCGGACTGATCTTCGGGTGACGGCGGCGGATCCGACGCTGGAGGACGTCTTCATCCATTTGATGAACCGCAGCACGGACAATTTTCAATGAGCGCGGCGATGGCGGGCTGTGACCAATGGGGAAACAGAGGGGCGCCGTTTGTCGCGGCGCCCCCGCCGTCGTTATTCCTTGATGGCGCTGGTGACGCCGGTGCTCTTGTTCCACTTCAGGGTCAGCTTGGAAATCTTGCAGAGGTCCAGATTTTCCCAAACGGCGGTCTCGCCGTCGTCATAAGCGACCTTCATGTCCCACTTGCAGGTCTTCTCGGCCTTGCCGAACGACAGGTCGAAGGATTCGCCGTCGTTCAGGACGTCGCGGCCCAGAACGTCCTCGTCCCAGCTTCCGCTGTGGGATTCCGACACGTAGATGTGCTTCAGCGGATAGCCCGTCTTGTTGACGATGCTGAAATCCTGATCCCCAGCCAGAGCGGCGCCGTGCATCAGGAACAGAGCGGCGGCAAATGCGGTGCTCTTGGCAACAAAAGCCTTCACGACGTATCTCCAAGGATAAGAGTAAATGTCCGCAGTACTTTCTTCATAAGAACTCTCTTGTTGTCAAGGGGCGCCTCGAGAAAAAATATTGCTGCGTCAATCGGTTGCAATCTTTCTGTTCTGAAATACAGCCGCAACCGGGCGGCGAGGCGGGCGTGATGGGTGGTTTGTCCTTCAGTCGATTGCTCGCGGTGATGGTGAAAGAGTTGATCCAGATGCGGCGGGATCGGCTGACCTTCGCCATGATGGTCGGGGTGCCGATCCTGCAATTGATCCTGTTCGGCTTCGCCATCAACGCCGATCCGAAACGCTTGCCAACCGCCGTGCTGAGCGCCGACGTCAGCCCCTTCGCCCGGTCGCTGGTGGCCGCGCTTGGCAACTCCGGCTATTTCGACATTGGGCGCGCGGTGTCGGGCGAGGCTGAGTTGGACAGGTTGCTGGCGACCGGGCAGGTGCAATTCGCCGTCACCATTCCCGCCGGCTTTTCCCGCGACCTGCAACGGGGCGAACGCCCGGTCCTGCTGGTGGAGGCCGACGCGACCGACCCGGCGGCGACCAGCAACGCGCTGTCGGCCCTGTCGGTGATCGCCCGGCAGGCGCTGGATCCCGATCTGGTCGGGCCGCTGGCGGCGCTGCGGTCAACGCCCGATCCGATCGAACTGCGCGTCCACCGCCGCTACAACCCGGAGGGCGTCACCCAATACAACGTGGTGCCCGGCCTGATGGGGGTGGTGCTGACCATGACCATGGTGATGATGACGGCCCTGGCCGTGACCCGCGAGCGGGAGCGCGGCACCATGGAAAATCTGCTGGCCATGCCGGTGCGCCCGTTCGAGGTGATGCTGGGCAAGATCGTGCCCTTCATCGCCGTCGGCTATGTCCAGGTGCTGTTGATCGTCGGCGCGGCGCGTCTGCTGTTCGGGGTTCCCATCGTCGGCAGTCTGCTGTTGCTGTCGGCGGTGCTGGTGGTGTTCATCGCCGCCAATTTGGCGGTTGGCTTCACCTTTTCCACGCTGGCCAAGAACCAGTTGCAGGCGATGCAGATGTCGTTTTTCTTTTTCCTGCCGTCGATGCTGCTGTCGGGCTTCATGTTCCCCTTCCGGGGCATGCCGGGCTGGGCGCAGGCGGTGGGGGAGATTTTGCCGCTGACCCATTTTTTGCGGATCGTGCGCGGCATCCTGCTGAAGGGCAACGGCTTTGCCGACATTGCGGGGGAGATGGCTCCGCTGCTGGCCTTTCTGCTGGTGGTCACGGTCGTGGCGTTGAAGCGCTATCGCCAGACGCTGGATTGAGGCGGGCGAGGTTTGCGTCGCGAACTGGTCTTACCTTTCCATCATTCCTTAACGGTCAGTGTGTTATAGGGTCCGTCCAGAGCTGTGGAATGGGGGCGTCATGCTGCGTCTTGCGGTGGGTCTGGTCGCGTGCGTCGGGATGCTTGCCGCGCTGGCGGGCGCCGCCGACGCCAAAACACGCAAGAAGACGCCGCGCAAGTTGCCCGCCTACGCCTCCAGCGTCGCCTGGGCGGGGGTGTCCGGCCCGTCGCTGGGGCCAGCCCGCTCGATTGGCGGCTACGCCGCCGGTTGTATCGCCGGGGCGCAGCCCTTGGCCGGGGAGGGGACCGGCTATCAGGTGATCCGCCTGTCGCGCCAGCGCAATTTTGGTCATCCGCAACTGGTCGAAACCCTGAAAGAATTCGGGCGCAAGGTCGCCGCCGCCGGGCTGGGCACGGCGTTGATCGGCGACATGGGGCAGGCGCGCGGCGGACCCATGCCGATGGGCCATGCCAGCCACCAGATCGGGCTGGACGCCGACGTCTGGCTGCGGCTGGACCTGCCGCCGATGGGACGGGGCGGGCGTGAAAATCTGGAGGAGATCAAGTACGTCGATCACGACCGCATGCGGGTGAGCGAAGGCTGGTCGGAGCGTCAGGCCCGCTTGATCCAGATCGCCGCCAGCGACCCGCGCGTGGTCCGCATCTTCGTCAATCCGGCGATCAAACAGGCGATGTGCGCGCATTCCTGGAGCGACCGCGCTTTTCTGGGCAAGCTGCGCCCCTGGTTCGGCCATGACGGCCACATGCACATCCGGCTGAGCTGCCCGCCCGGCAGCCCGCAATGCGAGGATCAATCGCCCCAACCCGAGGGCGACGGCTGCGGCGAGGAGTTGGAGTCCTGGCTCAACCGTCCGGTTCCGGTGGTGGAGCGGCCATCCACGCCCGCGCCGACCACCCGACCGCCGCCGCGCGTCGCCAACGTGCCCGCCGCCTGTGAGCCGGTGCTGCGGGCCGGAGGAACGCGGATGGCGTCGCTGGCCGTCGATAAAGCGTCCAAGCCTGGGGCAAGCCCGTCCGAATGATGGCGGGAGCGCGGGGGCGGTCACTTTCCTCTTGCGTGATGTTAATGTCTGATTAACCTGTCTTCTTGAGGTTTTTTTGCGGAGGGTGAGCGAAAATGAGCGTCATCCGTCGCATGTTTGTTCCAGCGTGTGCAGCCGATGCGGGGGCGTTGGTTGTGGTTGCGGGGTTGATCGGCCAAAGGGGTGAGCGGCGGCGATGACGGACAAGGACGACAACGGCGGGCATGGGCCGAATCTGAAAACTCGCCTCTACGCATGGTGGGAAGGTTACGACCTGTCCGGCATGAAGGGCAAAAAGGCGGAAGCCCCGCCGCCGCCGCCGCCGACCGAGGCGCAAGGGCCGGGCATCAACCGCTGGGGCAAGCCCCTGTGGACGGCGACCCGGATCGAGGTGGCGGAAAAGCTGTGGGGCGAGGGCTTCAACACGCCGGGCGGGGCGGAGCATATCCCCTATCTGGTCAAGCCGCTGGGGCTGAATCCGGCGATGAGCGTGCTGGATTTGGCCGCCGGTCTGGGCGGCACCAGCCGCACCATGGCGGGCAAGTTCGGCTGCTGGGTCACGGGGCTGGAGGCGTCGGAGCTGTTGGCGAAGGAGGGCATGGTCCGCTCCTTCAAAATGGGGCTGGAGAAGAAGGCGCCGATCGAAACCTTCAACCCGGAGCATTTCGGCTACCCCAAGCGGGTGGACGCCATCGTCTACAAGGAAGGTTTGTTCGCCGTTCGCGACAAGGACCAGATGTTTGACGGGATGGAAATCGTCCTGAAGCCGCGCGGCCATCTGCTCATGACCGACTACATCGCCGAACCCGACAAGATCGGGGCCAAGGCGATTCAGAACTGGTGCGACAAGGAGCCGATGCAGCCGCATCTGTGGAACAAGGACCAGATGGCGAACGCCTTCGCCCAACGGAACCTGGACCTGCGCATTTCCGAAGACATTTCCGACACCCATCGCCATCTGATCCTGAGCGCCATTCAGGGGTTGGTGGAGCATCTGGAAAAGCATCAGATGGACGCCAGCACCAAGATGGCGGTGATGGAGGAGGTCGAGATGTGGGTCCGCCGCGTCGCCGCCATTGAGGCCGGCATGCGGGTCTTCCGCTTCTACGCGATCAAACCGGCGGAATGAGGCTGCGCGGCGGGCGCGCCGGGCGTCCCGCCGCCCTCCTCCAAGCGGCCCTCTCAAAAAATCTTTCACACGACGTCATTTTTCTCTTGAGCCAAACGGCGTGGCTGGGTACATAGAGCGCCCCGCGTGACCCCAAGTAACGCGGGACGCGCTCGTGGCGGAACTGGTAGACGCGCTAGGTTCAGGTCCTAGTGATCGAAAGGTCGTGGGGGTTCGACTCCCTTCGAGCGCACCAAATGGGGCCGTAGCTCAGCTGGGAGAGCGCCGCAATGGCATTGCGGAGGTCAGGGGTTCGATCCCCCTCGGCTCCACCATTTCTTCCCGTCAGCCTGGACGGGACGTCGGAGGTCTTGAAAAAGACTTCAGACATCTTCAAGACGATCACCGTGCAGGGTGTGTCCGGCGACGCCGGACCCCCGCGCTGTGTCCTTCCCAATCTCCTCAAATTTTTTGTCAGGTTGACCCAACGTCAGCCGTGATCCGTTGTGGCGCGCCGCGCCGTCGCGCGCTACACAGGCCGACGCAAGGCGCGTGTTCGGCTGATGGACGTCGGCACGTCCGCGCGCCGCTGATCGGAGCCGTTCGGAGAGGATCCTTGACCAGCCCGTCGCCCAACCCGTTGCCCGTCGCGCTCCGCGCGCTTGCGCTTTCCTGATACGGACGGACCCGGTTTCACCATGCGTCGCGTTCCTTTGAAACCGCGCGCCGATTGGCGCCCCGGCCTCCGCAAATACCCCTACGGCGTCCGCGCCATGTCCGCCGGCGCCGGTTGGCGCGAGGATGTCGGGTATGAGTTCAGCGCCTCGCAAATCGACCTGATCGAAAGCGTCGCCGACGAACTCCACACCATGATCGGCGCCGCCGTCCGCTACGTCATCGAGAACAAGCTGTTCGGACCGCTGGGCATCCGTGGCGAGGCGACGCGGATGGTGGAAGCCTCCTGGGTCGACTATTGGGCGGGGGGCCGTCTCAACGAGCGGGCGGGGGGATTGGCCGGGCGTCTGACGCTGGCCTATGACGGGCGGGACAGCGTGAAGCTGCTGGCCTGCAACTACGACACCAGCGAGGGGCTGTTCGCCGCGTCCATCGTGCAACGCAACTGGCGCGAGGCGATGGCCCCCGACGCCAGCCAGTTCAACGGCCTGCACGAGGCGCTGGTCGAGCGGTGGGAGGAGTTGGCGACCGGCCTGCCGGGGCGGGGGCGGGTTCACCTGACCTGCGCCACCCCCGATCCGGCGCGCGAGGGCGAATTGGTCTATCTGGCGGCGACGGCGGCGGAAGCCGGTCTGGACACCCGCCTGTTGCCCCTGCACAGCATCGGCTGGGACGGTCGCCGCTTCCTCGACGACGAGGGGCAGGCGATGGCGTGGCTGGGCAAGCTTTTTCCCTGGGATGGGCTGGCCGAGGATTCTTTTCTGCAACGGCTGCGGGTTGGCGGCATGAGCGTGCTGTCGCCGCTGTGGTGCTGGCTGTGGTCGAACCATGGGCTGCTGGCGGTGCTCTCGCATCTTTACCCGCGCCATCCCAACCTGTGCCGGGCGGCGTTGGACGCCAGCGTGCTGGGGCCGTGCGAGGCGGTGACGGCGCGGGCGCTGCGCGGACTGGATTCGGCGCCGCAACGGCTGTACGAGCGCGGCGCGGTGATTCTGGACGATGGCCCGGATGTGGACGCGCAGGGCGCCGTATGGCTGGAAACCCCGCCGGGCTTTCAGAGCGACGATGTCCACGCGGTGCTGCACGCCTGGATCGTCGCCGACAAATGCCTGGGCATGGCGGTGCGGGAATCGACCGATCCGCGCGTCGGCCCGGATTCCGCGATGGCGCCGCATTTGTATCGTGGGTAGAGCGTCGCGCGCCGGGGCCTCGCGTCGGGCATAAAAAAGCGCCCCGCCTTGTGGAAGGCGGGGCGCTTTTTTACAAGCGGTTGGCGACGTCGATCAGACGGCGCTGGGGATCAGACGGCGGCGGGCTTGCCCAGCGTCTCAACCGTCAGGTTGACGCGCTCGCTCAGGGGAGCCAGCGCCTCGTTGGCGATCTTGACCGACAGTTCCTGAAGCTTGGCGCTTTCGGCGACGAAGGCGTCGAAGCTGGCCTTGGCGTAGGCGTTCTGCAACGCGATCAGCTCCTGGATGGTCTTGACGGCCAGCAGGGCCTTGCCGTTCGACACGCCCTTTTCCAGCGAGGACTGGGTGAAGGCGGCGACCTGCTTGCCAGCCTCTTCGGCGCCCTTGGCGACGATGGTCGAGGACTTGACGACGGCGTCGACGTTGCCCTTGGTCAGGCTCGACAGATCGTCGTAGCTCTTGAGAATCTTGGCCGAGGCCTTCTCCACCTGCTCCTGCTGGGCCTTGACCAGGCCTTCGAGGTTCTGCTTGGCGGTGGAAACGGCGTCTTCGATGGACTTGCTGGCGGCGGCGAACTTATCGGACATAATTATGCTCCTTCTGCCCTCGGATGGGGCAACCGTGCGATCCCGCGACAGCGGCAACCGGCGCGATGTGGTTTGAGTTCCCCGGACCCCGGCAGGGCAGGCGCCCGAGTTATGCTGCACCGCAACATGATCTTGGTATACGGGGAAAAATTCGGGCTGTCAAAGGGATTTTTGTGCGTCGCACAAAAATCATAAGGCGCAAATTAAGCGCCATGAAACACGCAAAAGATGTGACTGAAACAAACACGGCCCGGCAACCGTTGGGGGTTGCCGGGCCGTGCGTTCGGCCGCTCATTGGCTGCCAATGATCTGCCAGGACGTTAGGCGGCGAGCGGCTTCTTCAAGGTCTCGACGGTGGCGCTCACGCGGGTGCTCAGCGGGGCCAGAGCGTCGTTCGTGACCTTCACGGACAATTCCTGAATGCGGGTGGCTTCGGCGACAAAGGCGTCGAAGCTGGACTTCAGGAAGCTGTTCTGCAATTCGACGACTTCCTGCAAGCTCTTGGCGGTCAGCAGGGCCTTGCCGGTGGTGATCGACTTGTCGAGCACCGACTGGCTGAAGGCGACGACCTCGCGGCTCAGATCCTCGGCGCCCTTGGCGGCGATCGTGCTGCTCTCGACCAGGGCCTCGACGTTGGCCTTGCTGGTGGCCTGGAGGTCTTCATAGCCCTTCAGAAGCTGGGCGGTGGTCTTCTCAAACTGCTCCTTGGCGACCGACGCGGTCTGCTCGAACTGCTTGATCGACTGCTCCTGACCGGCCTTCACCAGACCTTCATACTGTTCCTTGGCCTGGGTGGTGACGATTTCGAGCGACTTCGGCGTGAACTTGGTCATGACGCGCGTTCCTTCCTGGCTGATGCCGGCCCCGCCCGTGCCTGTTCGCCGGGCGGAGATTTGGCTCCGGCCGCAAGGTTGCGGGTCGCGAAGCCTGCCGACAGCGGTTTCCGTTACGATGTTACGTTGCGGGTCCAGGCCCAACGCCCGCTTGAGCGTCCGGCCTTATGCTGCACTGCAATATAAGAAAACTATGCGTGCGCGGGTTGGGAGTCAACAGGTGGTTTTGTGCGGCGCGTCATTTTCCGGCCTTTGTGTTTGGCATGATCCCGACAGCGCCGCCAACCACCCCTGCCGTTATTCCTTAACCAAGGCTTTACCGGATGTGCGACAAGTGTAGCGTGAAGCCGCGTGCCGCGCGCTTCAGACAAAAGTAAGAAGCGGCGTGTCGAAGCGTCGCATCGGACCTTTGTCCTATCAATTTCGCGGGGCCGCCCAGACAGGACGTTTCAAGCATGACCTATTGCCTTGGCATCAAGACCCGAGACGGCCTGATTGGTCTGTCGGATGGACGCATCACCAGCGGTTCCCAACTGTCATCCGCCCGCAAAGTGACCATGGTCGGCAGCGACGGCGACCGCTTTTTCATCATGAATTCCGGTCTGCGCAGCGTGCGCGACAAGACGCTGGCCTATCTGCGCCGCGACATGAGCAAGCGTCGGGGCGAAAGCTACTCGACCATGCTGGACGCGGTGTCGGCCTTCACCGCCTGCCTGCGTCAGGTCGCCACCGAGGACCGCGAGTCGCTGGAGGCGTCCAAGCTGCACTTCAATCTGCACGCCATCATCGGCGGGCAGTTGGCGGAAGACCGGGAACCCTACATGTTCTTGGTCTATCCCGAAGGCAATTGGATCGAGGTGGACGAGCGCACGCCCTACCTGTCGATCGGCGCCACCGCCTATGGCAAGCCGATCCTGGACCGCGCGTTGACCTACCAGACCGACATGCAGACGGCGCTGAAGCTGGCCTATCTGTCGTTCGACAGCACCCGCTTTTCCACCAACGACGTCGGTTTCCCCATCGACATGGTGTCCTACCACGCCGAGAAACGGACTTGGCGCGAGTCGCACTATGATTACGACGATCTGGGCGAACAACGTCAGTGGTGGAACCGCAATTTGACGGAGTTGGCTCGCCGGATGCCGGATGGTCCATGGGTCGAAACCCTGGTTCCTGAAAGCCTGCGCACCCGCAACCCAATCAGCGAGTAAGCCGCCAGCGCGTGAGCCGTTCGCGCGTGAGCCGCGTCAGCGGTTGAGCAGCGCCGCCAGCGCTCCTTCGGGCAGCCAACGCCCGAAGGGCGCGGTGGGACCGACCAGACCGTCGCGATTCGCCTCGATCTCGAAATACACCCCGACGTCCGCCCGTTGGTTGCCGGTGAGCGTTCCGGCGCGCGGCGCGGCCTCGGGCGGCGGCAGGGTGGGGAAGGCGATCATGCCGGGATCCAGCGCTTGCGTTGGTTCCAGGAACGTCGCGTCGGTGAAGGGCGACGCTGGGTAGGGGTGAACGGCGAAAAACCAGCGACCGGCCCGACAGCCGTTGATAAGCCAATAGACGCCATTCGACGGCAGCCGCATCGTCGTTGCGGGCGGCTCGAACGCGCCCTTGTCCGTCAGGCGGGCGAGGACGCTGGCGAGTTGCGGCGGCGTCAGGCGCAGCGTCGCGGTCTGGCCGCGCGCGGCGGACAGCGGATCCAGAGGGGTGAGCCGGGCGAGATCGGTCGCCTCGATCACGCGGGCTTCCACCAGGGCGCTGCCGGAATCCGCCGGATCAAGGGTGATGTCATAGGTGCGGACATGCCGGTTGTAATCGGCGTTGAACACCACCCGGTAACGGTCGCCGTCGCTTGCGCCGCAACGGGCGCGCAGATCGTCGCCGCTGAGATAACTGAACCATGTCAGCTTGCGGGCCACCGGGTTGTCGGTCGGGCCGAAGGCGGCGCAGCCGGTCAGCGTCGCCATCGCCATCGCCAGGGCGGCGCGGGAGACGGGGTGAAAAGCGGGGCGGGGGGTGGTGCGGCTCATCGTCTTTTGCCTTGCGTCCACGGGGTCTGATACGAGATCGACCCGCCTGATCCTGTGCGGCTTCGATATGGGATATGGTGGCTCAGGTGGCGCTGTCAAACCAGCCTGTTCAGCGGGATCGCGCTCGCTGAGTCCCCGTGCGCCCTTGTGGCCACAGGCGGCGGAAAAAGCCAAAGCAAGAAATTAACGAATTCCTGCTAGACACTGATTTGCCACATATTTACGATCACGCCGAGCAGCAAATATTAGCCTTTGGCGGGGCCATCATGACCGTAACGCGCAAGCCCGTTCACAACGGCCTGTTTCCGTTCGCTTTTCAGGCGTCGGAGACGGCGGGGGAGCGGAGCGTGAGGCGCTTGGCCCGGACCCTGTTCGCCGTGGCCGCGTTGGCCGCCGCCGGTTTGGCCGGGGCGGGCTTGACCTCGGCGGAGGCGGAGGCCGCCAAATCGGCGTCGATCATCGTCGACGCCCGCACGGGAGAGGTGCTGCACGAGCAGGACGCCGACGCCCTGACGCACCCGGCGTCGTTGACCAAGATGATGACGCTCTATTTGACCTTCGACGCGCTGGACGATGGCCGCCTGTCGCTGGACCAGTCGCTGCCGGTGTCGTCCTGGGCCGAAAGCATGTCGCCGACCAAGCTTGGCTTGCGGGCGGGATCGTCGCTGCGGGTTGAGACCGCCATTCTCGGGCTGGTGACGAAGTCGGCGAACGACGCCGCCGTGGTGTTGGCCGAGGCGTTGGGCGGCAGCGAATCCCGCTTCGCCGAGATGATGACCCGCAAGGCGCGCGAGCTTGGCATGCGCCATACGGTGTTCCGCAACGCGTCCGGCCTGCCGAACATGGAACAGGTGACGACGGCGCGCGATTATTCGATTCTGTCGCGGGCCATGCTGTCCGATCACCCGAAATATTACCCCTATTTCAGCCGCCGCAGCTTCGCCTATGGCGGTCGTCAGTTGCCCAACCACAACCGTCTGATGTCCCGCTACGAGGGCATGGACGGCATCAAAACCGGCTACACCGTCGCCTCAGGCTTCAATCTGGCGGCGTCGGCGGTGCGCGAGGGGCGACGCTTGGTCGGGGTGGTGATGGGCGGCAAATCGCCGGTGTCGCGCGACAACCGCATGGCGGCGCTGCTCGATCAGGCGTTCGGCAAGCCCAACCGGGGCCGTGACGACGCCGCTTTGGTGGCCAGCGCCGAACGGCGCGCCAAGGAATCGCCCGACGCCGAGGGCGATGACGACGAAGAGGACGAACCCGAGACGAACGTCAAGCCGACGCCGAAGAGGGTGACGGTGCAATTGGCGTCACTGGCCACGCCTGGGACCGCGAAGGCGGCGACGGCGGTCAAATCATCGGAAAAATGGGGCATTCAGGTGGGCGCTTTCGCCAGCCGCGCCGCCGGTCAGAAGGCGTTGACCCAGGCGGTCAAACAGGCGCCCTTCCTGCTGCGCGGCGCCAAGAACGCGGTCCTTGAGACGAAGAGCGGCAAGAACATCGTGTTCCGCGCCCGCATGGTCGGGCTGGACGAGAAGACGGCGCGCAAGGTCTGTTCGGAACTGAGCCGACACGGTCAGCGCTGCGTCGCGGTTCCCCCCGGCGAGAAGTTGTAAGGGAAGGGGCGCGTGCGCCTCTCCCGTTCTTATCCCTGCGTCTGGCGGTCGAGGTAGGACAGGGCCGGGCCATAGGCGTCGTCAAAAAGGGCGAGCGCCGTTCTGGCGCCATCAGCGATTCCACCGCGTTCCAGGGCGGTTTCCAACCCTTGAGCGGCACGGCGCAGGGCGACGCAGCCATATTGCCCCGACACGCCCGCAATTTTGTGGGCCATCGCCCCCGCCGCGCGTGGATCGCCGGTGGTCCAGGCGTCGGCCAGGGCGGTCCGGTATTGCCGCAGGGTGTCCGCCGTCTTGGCGATCAGCGCATTGGCGCGGTCAGCGGGCAGCAGGTCGCGCATCTGGGTGATGGCGTTGGGGTCGAAAGCGGCGCTGTCCTGTGGCGGCGCGCTGGACGTGGCGTTGTTGCTCACGTTGTTGCTCAAGGCGGTCTCCAGGGCGTCAAGCCGCAAGGGTTTCGTCAGCAGGCCATCGGCGCCGCAGGCGCGGCAGCGCTCCAAGCCATCGGGCGTGGCGGTGGCGGTCAGCATCAGGATGCGGGGGGCGGCGTTGGCCGTGGTTGGGTGGCTGCGGATGCGCCGCACCGCCTCGTCGCCGTCAAAGCCGGGCAGACCGAGATCCATCAAAAGCAGATCGAACCCGTCGCCGTTCGGGTCGGTGGCGGCGGTGACGGCGGAAGGGCCATCCTCCACCGCGACCACGCTGTGACCGGCCCGGCGCAGCAAGGCCAGCGCGGCCATGCGGTTGACCGTCTCATCCTCGGCCACGAGGACGCGCAGCGGGCGCGGGATGGTCTGGTCTGCTGGCGGCGTGTTGGCTGAAAGCTTCATGACGTGACGCCTGCCCCCGGTGATGCGGTGCGTGTGATGCGGTGCGTGATGACCATGAGCGGTCAGTGTAGCGGCATTCCATCTGAGGCGCACGGGCTGAAAAGCTGTGCCACAGGAACATCACAGCGCCGCAAGGTTGCAGGGCGGCAAGGGTCCGACACCCCAATCAGACGATGGGCGGGGCCTGACGAAAGGTCGGATCCTCGATCCGGTGCAGGCGTCCGGCTCCGGCCAGGGCGGCGCGCAGCAGCAGGGTTTTGCGGCGGGCGGGGGCCAGCTTGCGCAACGGCGCTTCGCGCACCACCTCCGCGCCATAGGCGTCGGCGACCATCAGGCCGCACTCTTCCGGGATCAATTCGGTGGGAAACGCCTCGTCCACCGCGAAATAGAAGGCGTCGCACCATTCCGCATAGTCGGGCCATTTTTGATCGGTGCGGAAATCAACCACGCCGCTTTTCACCTCGACAATGATGATGGTTCCGTTCGCGTCCAGCGCCAGCACGTCGGCGCGCCGCCCAGAGGCCAGCCGAAACTCCATCAGGCTGGAAAAGCCACGGAACGCCAAGGCTCGCCGCACCCCACGGAAAATCGGCGGCGCGCCGCTGACCAGAGCGAACGCGTCGATGTCGTCGTCGGACACGTCGTTGGCGGCTGCGGCGGCGGTCCCGGCGGCGGCGCTGGAAGAGTCGGACATGGCGGCGGCGGCCAGAACAGTTGGCGAACAAACCGCAGAATGACCAATCCGCGACCGTCCGCCAAGCGGAAAACGGGCTTGGCCTTCAGCGGTTGCCGCGCGGGGTGATCGGCAGGGGTGGGCACAGACCGCGCGGCAGGCTGCGGCTGGCAGGGAAGATCAGCACCGCCGAGGTGCCGACGCCGATTTCGCTGGTCAACTCCAACCGTCCGCCATGCGACTCGACCAGCCGTTTGACGATGGGCAGGCCCAATCCAGCCCCGTCGGTGGTGCGGGCGATGGTGACGTCGGCGCGCTCGAACGGTTCCTGGATGCGGAACAGGTCGCTGGCGGGAATGCCGACGCCGGTGTCGGCCACCATGATTCCGATGCCGCCGTCGGGCGTCACCGTCGCCGTCAGCATCGCCGTTCCGCCCGATGGGGTGAACTTCACCGCGTTGGCCAGAAGATTCAGCAGCATCTGACGGATGGCGCGGGGATCGCCCAGCAGCATGGGCAGATCGCGGGCGATGTCGGCGCGCAGAGTCACCCCGCCCTCAACCGCCTTGTCGCGGACCATGCCGATCGCTTGCGCGGACAGGGCGCTCAGATCGACGCCTTCGTTGGCCATCGGCAACCGCCCGGCTTCAATGCGGGACAGGTCGAGGATGTCGTCGATCAGCGCCAGCAGATGCGCCCCGCTGTCGCGGATGTCGGCGGCGTAGTCGCGGTAACGCGGGTTGCCGAGCGGCCCAAAGGCTTCCGACATCAGCAACTCAGAAAAGCCCAGCACAGCGTTCAACGGGGTGCGCAGCTCGTGGCTCATCAGCGCCAGAAACTCGCTCTTGGCGCGGCTGGCGCGTTCGGCGTCGCGACGGGCGGCGCGGGCCTCGGCCTCACGCGCGCGCAGGCGCTCCTCGTTGCGCTTGATTGGCGTGACGTCGGCGTAGATCACCAGCACGCCGTGGTCGGCGGCGGGATGCTCGCTGACCAGCAGCCAGCGGCCATCCTGCGCCCGCAAGGTGAAGGGCTTGTCGGGCTGCCGGTGATGGGCCAGGCGGGCTTTGACCCAACGCTCCCGTTCGGCGTCGGTTGGCAGACCGCCGTCCATCTGGGCGGCGCGGCGAACCAGCGCTTCAAACGGAGCGCCGGGGACCAGCAGGTCGGCCAGTTCGGGCAGGAATTGCTTCAAGCGCCCTGTGGCGTGAACCAGCCGGTCGTCGGCGTCGAACAGAGCGAAGCTCTCCGCGCTGTGCTCCAACGCGGTGGCCAGCGTTTCCGCCATCGATGGCGCGTCGGGGCCAAGATCGACCAGGGTGGCGCAGACCCCGCCGGGGAAGGGCGTGGCCGACAAGCGCCAGCGCGCCCGGTTGCCGCCGCCCATGGTCGCGCTGAGCGTCCGCGTGACGGGGCCGTCCAGCGCCGCCGCCAGCCCGGCGAACAGCCCGGAACAGCGGTTGTCGCCGCCGTCGCCGCGCAGCCGCAAACCAACCAAAGCGGAGCGCCCGATCAGCGTCTCGGCGGCGTGGTTGGCCAGCATCCACTCAAAATCGACCAGCGCGCCCGCGTCGTCATACACGGTGGCGAACACCCCGACGGCGTCGGGCAGCAAGGCGATGGCCGCCGCCGACAGGCCATTGGGGGGCGCGCGCGGAGTGGGGGGCGTCTCTTCGGACGCAAGACAGCCGTCGGCGCCTCGATCATCGAGCCTCCGATTGTTCAGTCCTTCTTGCGCACGGGTATCCATGGGGGCAATTCTTGCCGAGCCAACCCTAACAATCCATAAAGATTGGAACGAAATATTAGATGAGTGTTTGAAAAATTTCGGAGGCGGCAAGGAAGATTTTCGACGTTATGATAAAACTTTAACAAAATTCATCACTTTCTTTTCCAGCTCTGCGTGGTCACTGCGTCATGTCCTGACATCGAGACTCCGGATGGTGGTGGGCGCTGTGTAATGTTGTGCGTTGTGGTGTGTTTCGCGACCAAAGGAAGAAAATGTGAGGCCGATTGTTGGATGGGGCGGCGCTGTTGTAGAGTAGGACCAGCATGACACGAACGGCTTCCTCCTCGACGCCTCCGCCATCCTCGGCCTCCTCCGGGGGTGACATGACCGTGGGCGAGGCTCTGCGGTTGGCCCTGGAGCATGAGCGCGACGGACGTTTGCATCCGGCGGAGGCGCTGGCGACGGCCATCGTCGGCGCCGTGCCGAACCATTCCGACGCGTTGGCCCTGCTGGCGGCCTTGCGCTTGCGTCGAGGGGATGAGGGCGAGGCGCTTTCTTTCCTGGCGCGCGCTGTGGCCCATGCGGGGGCCGACGCGCCGTTCTTCGCCAATCTGGCGTCGCTGTTGCGTCGGGCCGGTTCGGCGCGCCGGGCGTTGGCGGCGCAACGGCGGGCGCTGGCGCTTGATCCGGCCTTTCCCGTGGCGTGGTTCAATTTGGGCAACACGCAGAGCGACGGCGACGATGGGCCAAGCGATGGGCCAAGCCTCGCGGCGGCGGCGTCCTACGCGCGGGCGGCGCGGTTGCTGCCCCATCATCCTGACCCACGCCGTCGCTTGGGTGATCTTCGGCTGGCCTTGGGGGAGCCCGCCGAGGCGGCGGACCTGTTCGGGGAGGCGCTGCGGCTGGCCCCGGAGTCGCTTCCGGCGCGGCTTGGGTTGATCGACGCCTTGCGGGCGTTGGGACGGATTGATGGGGCGTTGGCCTTGTGCCGAACGGTTCTGGCCCTGCGCCCGGAGTCGCCGGAGGGCTTGACCAATCTTGGCGCGTTGCTGGTCGATGACGGGCGGGAGGGCGGCGTTCCCCCGTTGCGTCGTCTCACTCGTTTGCGCCCGGACGACGCGGTGGGGCGTCTGGCCTTGGGCGAGGCGTTGGCCCGCGCCGGGGCCGCCGACGCGCAAGCGACGCTGAGACGGGCGCTGGCCTTGCGCCCCGCCGACTCGCGCAGCCTGCGGGTGTTCGGTGGTCGGCTGTTCGACGACGGTGACGACGCCGGGGCGGCCTTGTGGCGTCGGCGCGGCGCGGCGCTGGACGGGGCGCCGTCGAGCCGGGTGGCGGTTTTGCGGATTCAACCCTCCCACCAGGCGACCGGGACGGCGCACCAGCGCGTGTCTCCGCTGCGGGAGATGGCGGTGGACACCGGCACGGCGCGTTGGGGCGAGATCACCTACCGCTTGCCGGAAAGCTTCCTGACCCGCGTCGATGAGGCGCTGGTCCACCCCCACAATTTCACGGTGGAGACGCCGGACGGCGCCCTGCTGCTTGACGGGTTGCACGCCTACTCCCGCAGCAGCCTGACCATGCTGCCGCACGTCGTCCATCACAGTGGCGACGACCGGCTGTTGGTCGATCTGCCGTCAGCCGTGGAGCGGGTGGAGGAGGAGGCGATTTTGCTGGGCGGCGACGGCAATTTCGCCCATGGCGCGCTCGATTGGGCGTCGAAGCTGTGCGTCTTGGACCAATTTCCCCATTTGTCCGGCTTGCCGGTGCTGGTCTCCGCCGCCCTGCGCCCGGCGGTGGTCGAACTGTTCGACCTGCTGGGCCTGTCGGCGGAGCGCCTGATCCGGGTGACGCCGGGCGCGGTTCTGTCCTGCCGTCGGCTGTGGCTTCCGTCGCTGACCCACCAATTCCAATACATGGCGCCGGAGCATCTGGCCTTCCTGCGCGGGCGGCTGGGGATTCCGTCAAGCCAGCGCGCGTTGGGAAGCGGTCGCCGCCTGTATCTGACCCGCGCCTCGGCGGGCTATCGCGGGCTGGTGAACGAGGAGGAGGTCGCGGCGCTTCTCGCCGCCGAGGGCTTTGAGGCCTATGTCCCCGACGGACGGTCGATGGCCGAGCAGATCGCCGTCTTCGCGCAGGCCGAGGCCATCGTCGCCCCCATCGGCGGCGGCACGGCGGCAGTGGCCTTCGCGCCGCCGGGAACGCGGGTGCTGGAACTGACGCACGAACGCTGCGTTCTGCCGCAATACGCCATTCTCTGCGCCCTGCTGAAGCAGGCTTATGAGCAGATTGTCGGCACGGCGGCGCGCAATCGCGGCGGTCTGCTCTTTGACTGGGATTTTTCCGTTCCCGTTCATCAGATTTCCGTTATGCTGCGTCTGCTCAATAGTTCGAAACAAAATCAGTAATCATTTCGTAACAAGAGCTTAGCCATCGCTATTGACATAGGTCATTGGGCGGTGGTGTGCGGTGCGGTATCTGTGGCGCGTCGCCAAGCGCCGCTTTGCGATCAGCGCCAGTCTTCGGACGCTGCCGGTTCCGGCTTTCCGGAATCCAAGAATGAGGGTCTCGGCCAAACCAGGAACCGGGATCGGGAGGATACGGCCAACACACGGTCGCGATCCTTTTAGGAGTTTGAGATGGACACCGCCCCCGCCGACCTCGCGACCGATCTCTATGGCCGCAGCGGCATCGAGCAGAACGGCAACAACGGCAGCACCATGATCGAAAACGTCACGTTCGAGGAAATCCACGTCGGCCAACAGGCCAGCCTGTCGCGGCGCCTGACCATGTCCGACATCGAGCTGTTCGCCACGGTGTCCGGCGACCTCAACCCGTCGCACATCGACGAAGGCTATGCGGCGGACGGGCGGGTGGTCGGCCATGGCATGTGGTCGGCGTCGCTGATCTCCGCCGTGCTCGGCACGCTGCTGCCGGGGCCGGGAACGGTCTATCTCGGGCAGGATCTGAAGTTCCACCGCCCGGTGCGGCTGGCCGACGTCATCACCGTGACCGTCACCGCCACATCCAAGGACAGCGCACGCAAGACGGTGGTGTTCGACTGCCTCGCCGCCAACCAGGACGGCAAGCCGGTCGTGACCGGCGTCGCCGAGGTGATCGCGCCCACCGAGAAGGTGTGCCGCGCCGCCGCCGAACTGCCGCAGGTCCAGGTCATCCGCCACGACGGCCATGAGCTGATGCTGAAGAAGTGCGAGGAGCTGCCGCCGGTCCCGACCGCCGTGGTGCACCCGTGCGATGAAAGCTCGCTGCGCGGCGCGGTCGAGGCGGCGGAAGCCGGTCTGATCGACCCGGTGCTGGTCGGGCCGGAGGCGAAGATCCGCTCGGTGGCGCTGGCCAACGGGCTGGACATTTCCCGTTACCGCATCGTCGACGTCCCGCACAGCCACGCGTCGGCGGAAACCGGCGTTCGGCTGGCCCGCACCGGCGAATGCGAAGCGGTGATGAAAGGCTCCCTGCACACCGACGAGCTGATGGGCGAGGTGGTCCGCAAGGAAACCGGCCTGCGCACCGGGCGGCGGTTGAGCCATGTGTTCGTGATGAACGTCCCGACCTACCCGCGTCCGCTGCTCATCACCGACGCGGCGATCAACATCTATCCGACGTTGGAGGACAAGGTTCACATCGTCCAGAACGCCATTGATCTGGCGAAGGTTCTGGGCGTTCCGGTGCCGCGCGTCGCCATCCTGTCGGCGGTGGAGACCGTCAACCCGAAGATCGCCTCGACCATCGAAGCGGCGGCGCTGTGCAAGATGGCCGACCGGGGCCAGATCAAGGGCGGCATCCTCGACGGCCCGCTGGCCTTCGACAACGCCATCAGCCACGAGGCGGCGATCACCAAGGGCATCACCTCGGACGTCTCGGGCAAGGCCGACATCCTGCTGGTTCCCGATCTGGAAGCGGGCAACATGCTGGCCAAGCAACTGTCCTTCCTGGCCCACGCCGACGCGGCGGGCATCGTGCTGGGGGCGCGCGTGCCGATCATCCTGACCAGCCGCGCCGACAATGTGCGGACCCGTCTGGCGTCTTGCGCGGTCGCGGTTCTGGTGGCGGCCTCGCGCCGGGCCACCGCCGCGCTGGCGGCGGAATAAGGAGGGGACGCGATGCCGAAGGCTATTCTTGTCATCAACGCTGGCTCCTCCAGCTCGAAATTCTCGGTCTTCCGCGACAGCGGGCAGGGCGATCCGGCGATGATTATCACCGGCCAGATCTCCGGCATCGGCACCGAGCCGGTGTTCGAGGCCAAGGACGCCCAGCGTCGGCCGTTGGCGACCAAAAGCTGGGCCTTCGGCGAGCCGACCGACCGCAAATCGCTGTTGAGCTTTCTGCTGGATTGGATCACGGAGCGGCTGGAAGGGGCGACGCTGATCGCCGCCGGCCACCGCGTCGTGCATGGCGGCTTGCTGTATTCGGCCCCGGTGCTGTTGACCCCGGCGGTGCTCGACGCGCTGGAGGGGTTGGTGCCGCTGGCCCCGCTGCACCAGCCGCACAACCTCGCCGCCATCCGGGCGCTCGCCGAATCGCACCCGGACTTGCCGCAGGTCGCTTGCTTCGACACCGCGTTCCACCGGGGCCAGCCCTGGCAGGCGGGCATGTTCGCCATCCCGCGTGAGCTGACCGACGAGGGCGTGCGCCGCTATGGCTTCCACGGTCTGAGCTATGAGTACATCGCCCGGCGCTTGCCGGAAATTGCGCCGGAATTGGGCGATTCCCGCGTCGTCGTCGCCCATCTGGGCAGCGGCGCCAGCATGTGCGCCATCCATGGCGGGCGCAGCATGGACAGCACGATGGGCTTCACCGCGCTGGACGGCCTGCCGATGGGCACCCGTTGCGGCAACATCGACCCCGGCGTGCTGATTTATCTGATGCGTCAGAAGGGCATGGACGCCGGCGCCCTGGAAAAGCTGCTCTACAACAAGTCCGGCCTGCTGGGCGTGTCGGGCGTGTCGAACGACATGCGCGTCCTGCTGGACAGCGCCGATCCCCACGCGAAAGAGGCGGTGGAGCTGTTTTGCTTCCGCATCGCCAAAGAGACCGGCGCGCTGGCCTCCTCGATGGGCGGAATCGACGCGCTGGTCTTCACGGCGGGCATCGGCGAACGCTCGTCCCCCGTGCGGACGCGGGTCGGCGACAAGCTGGCGTGGCTGGGCGTGCGCATCGACGAGGCGGCGAACGCCGCCAACGCGACGTTGATCTCCACCCCCGACAGCCGCATCCCGGTCTACGTCATCCCAACCGACGAGGAGCGGATGATCGCGCTGCACACCCGCAACGCGCTGGCTGGCAAGGGGCTGGCCGGGCGGTAAAGGGCGGTTTTGGATCTTGGGCAAAGCGTTGATTTGAAAATGCTTTGCCCCCACCCCGACCCTCCCCCGCTTGCGCGGAGGAGGGGGACGGGAGCTTTGTCGGCGTTCAGCGGCAGTCCCCTCCCTTGCGAAGCGGGGGAGGGTTAGGGTGGGGGCAAGTCAGGCCGAACCTTTACTTCAGGCTTGACCGCCGCCGCTCACACCGCCGCGCGGAACGTCACCACCACCCGCAGGCCCGGCCCGCCATCCGCCCGGTCTTGCAAGGCGACCTCGGCCCCCAGCCGGTCGGCCAAGGCCCGAACAATCGCCAGACCCAGCCCGCTGCCGCTCCGCGCCGTGTCCGCCGTTTGCGGCAGGCGGAAGAAGCGCTCGAACACGCGGTCGCGTTGCTCGGCGGGAATGCCGGGGCCGTCGTCCTCCACCTCCAGACGCGGCCCGTCGGCGGAGCCAGCCACCCGCACCGTCACCGACCCGCCGGGCCGGTTGTAGCGGATGGCGTTGTCGATCAGGTTGGCCAGCAACTCGCCCACCAGCACCGGGTTGCCCTGAACCCGCAGGCCGTCGCTGTCGGGCGCGGCGTCGAACAGCACCTCGACGCCGTTGGCCAACGCGGCGGGCACCTGTTCGGCGGTGATCTCCGCCGCCGTTTGCGCCAGATGGGGCGCTTCGGCGGGGGCGGGAATCGGGCTGTCCTCGTCGGCGCGGGCGAGCGCCAGAAGCTGGATCAACAGCCGCTCCAACCGCCGCACCGCGCCGTCCACATCGTCCAGCGCCGCGCGCCCCTCCGGCGTGTCGGAGCCGTGGCGGCGGACGAGCGCCAGATGGGTGCGCAGAACCGCCAACGGCGTGCGCAGTTGGTGGGAGGCGTCGGCGGTGAAGCGGCGCATCGCGCCGATGGATTGGTCGAGCCGTTCCAGCAGCCCGTTGATGGCGACCACCAGCGGCAGCGCCTCGCGCGGGACGACGGCCAGCGGCAGGGGAACCAGCGCCATGGCGCCGCTGGCCGACCGCGCGTCGATCACCCGGCGCAGCCGCAGCAAGGGGGCCAGGCCCCGACCGACCGCGCCCCACACCAACAGGCCGCTGCCGCCGACCAGGGCGAGTTCCAACACGGCCAACCACAGCAGAAGGTTGATTTCCAACGCCCGGCGACCATCGGTGGTTTCCGCCACCTGCACCAGAACCGGCTGACTTTCGCCGTAGAGCCGTCGGGCTTGAGCGGCGATGCGCACCGTATGGCCATGATACTGGTCGTCGCGGAACTGGGTGACGTTGAGCCGCAGATCGGCGGGATCCAGCGTCGGCAGATCGAGATAGCCGGTGATGACGCCGCCGCGATGGGCGACGTTGTAGTAAATGCTGTCGCGCGCTTGGCTTTCGAGCATGCCGAAGGCGACCGCCGGCAGATCCACCGTCACTTCGCCGTCCTCGTCGCCCACCGCCAGCCGCTCGGCGATGGCCAGCACCGATCCGGCGAGCACCCGGTCGTGGGTGGATTGGACGAAGCCATGGATCAACGCCGCCCCGCCAACCCCCAAGCCGACCGCCAGCGCCACCAGCGGCGCCAGCAGCCGGGTCAGCAGGCGGCGGCGCAGCGAGGGCGCGCGGCGTTCCAGGCGGGTCGGGTCGCTCATCCGGGGTTTTCCATCAGATAGCCCAGACCGCGAATCGTGCGGATTTGCGGGCCGTCCGGTTCCAGCTTTTTGCGCAGGCGGGCGACATACAGCTCGATGGCGTTGGGGGCGACCGGCTCGTCAAAGCCGAACACCTCGCCGGACAGCCGATCCTTCGGCACCACCTTCCCGGCGCGGGTTATCAACCCCTCCAGCACCGCCAATTCCCGCTTGCGCAGATCGAGCGCCCGCCCGTTCACCGACGCGCTGGCCGTCGAACGGTCGTAACGCAGGCCGCCGCAGACCAGTTCCGGCGTCGGCAATCCCTGGCCCCGGCGCATCAGGGCGCGGACGCGGGCCTCGAACTCGGCGGGTTCAAAGGGTTTCAGCAGATAATCGTCGGCCCCGAGATCCAGCCCCTTCACCCGGTCGGCCACCGCCTCGCGCGCGGTCAGGATCATCACCGGCACGGTGGAGCCGCGCCGCCGGATGCGGCTCAGCACCTCGAATCCCGACAGGTCGGGCAGGCCGAGATCCAGGATCACCAGCCCATAGGGTTCGCTCTGTTCCGAACGCACCGCCTCTTCGCCGGAGGCCTCATGATCCACCGCGTAACCTGCCAGCTTCAGCGAACCGACCAGCCCGCGCGCCAGCGCCGCGTCGTCCTCGACAATCAGGATTCTCATGCTGCGGCGAGCCTCTCCCCTTTATTGCGCGTTCCGGTTCTTGCGCCCGGCCCGCTTCTTGCGCCCGGTCGTCACGCCGGGTCGTCCGTTCGCCAAACAATTTTTACCCGCGACAGATTGGCGACAGGTTGACCGCCTATAGTCGCTTGTAAGTCCAACCAACCCCGCCCGCAACGGAACAATGGCCTCGGTCACAGGGGCCGCCCGCGCGGCGGACAATGAAGCCTTATGGAGAGGAAAAAGAGATGAGCCGCAAGTTCGCCCTTCTGGTCGCCACCGCCCTGACCGTCGCCGCCCCGCTGCTGACCGCCGCGACCGTGCAGGCGCAGAGCGTTCCTGCCGGATACGATCCCGCCTACGCCAAGATCATTGAAGCGGCCAACCAGGAAGGCGCGCTCAGCATCTATTCGGCGACCGACGCCGCCGCCGTGTCGGAGCTGTTGAAGGGCTTCGAGGCGCTTTATCCCAAGATCAAGCTGGAATACGCCGACCAGAACTCGACCGAAATGTACAACCGCTTCATCAGCGAGGCCGCCGCCAACAGCGGCACCGCCGATCTGATGTGGTCCTCGGCGATGGATCTCCAGATCAAGCTGGTGAATGACGGCTACGCCCAGCCCTACGCCACGCAGGAAGCCAAGACGCTGCCCGGTTGGGCCAACTGGAAGAACGAGGCCTACGGCACCACCGCCGAACCCATCGTTTTCGCCTACAACAAGCGTCTGGTCGCCGAAGCCGACGTGCCGAAGACCCACGCCGACCTCACCAAGCTGCTGACCGACAAGGCCGACGCCTTCAAGGGCAAGGTCACGTCTTATGATCCCGAGCGCAGCGGCGTCGGTTTCCTCTACATCACCCAGGACGCGCAGGCGAGCAAGAACACGTGGGATTTGGTCAAGGCGATGGGCCAGACCGGCGTGAAGCTCTACACCTCGTCGGGCGCGATGATCGAGCGTCTGACCTCGGGCGAGCACACCATCGGCTACAACATGATCGGCTCCTATGTGCTGGAGCGGCAGAAGAAGGATCCGGCCTCCATCGGCGTGGTCCTGCCCAGCGACTACACCATCGTGATGTCGCGCATCGCCTTCATCCCCAAGGCCGCCAAGCACCCGAACGCCGCCAAGCTGTTCCTGGATTATCTGCTGTCCAAGCCGGGGCAGGAGGCGATGGTCGCGCGTTACATGGGGTCGATCCGCACCGATCTGGCCCACATCAACCCGACCGCCGACATGCCGGAATCCATGCTGCGCCCGATCCATGTCGGCCCGGAGCTGTTGACCTATCTGGATCAGGTCAAGCGCCTGAAGTTCCTGAAGGATTGGCAGAAGTCCCTGCAAGGGAAGTGAGATCGCCCCACTGCGCCCTCTCCCGCTCTGGGAGAGGGAAGGGACCCGCCGCGACGCGGCGGGAAGGGTGAGGGGTGATTGGTCGGAAGACCGTTGATCCTTGGCTCACCCCTCACCCTCCCCATGCCGCGCATGGGTCCCCTCCCTCTCCCGAGGCGGGAGAGGGCCTCTCGGCGCCCAGATTCTAAGGAAATCCCCCATGAACCGCGCCACGCGCATCGCGGTCATCGTCGCCATGGCGATCGCCGTGCTGGCCCCCATTGGGCTGGTTGTCTATCAGAGCTTTTTGGACGGGCCGTTCTTCCAGCCGAAAACCGCTTTCTCCCTGTCGGCTTACGAGTTCGTGCTGGACGATGAGGATTTCTACGAAGCCCTCTCGAATTCGGTCGTCATCGCCTTTGGCATGACCGCCATCGCCGTGCCGGTCGGCGCCATTCTGGCCTTTTTGATGACCCGCACCGATCTGCCGGGCCGCCGCTGGATCGAGCCGGTGATCCTGGTGCCGATGTTCGTGTCGTCGGTGGTGCTGGCCTTCGGCTTCGTCGTCAGCCTCGGCCCGGCGGGTTTCGTCTCTCTGTGGGTCAAGGGGTGGCTGGGCTTCGTCCCCTGGTATCTCTATTCCAAATGGACGTTGATCGTCATCGCCGGGCTGACGCACGTCCCGCACGTCTTCCTCTACACCTCCTCGGCGCTGCGCAGCCTGGGGTCGGATGTGGAGGAGGCGGCGCGGATGACCGGGGCCGGGCCGCTGCGCGTCGCCTTGACCGTCAGCCTGCCGATGGTGACGCCGAACATCCTCTACGCCGCCGTGCTGGTCTTCTTCCTGGGCTTTGAGCTGTTCGGCCTGCCGCTGGTGCTGGGCGATCCCGAAGGCATCCTGGTGCTGGCGACCTATCTCTACAAGCTGACCAACAAGCTGGGCACGCCGTCTTACCAGTTGATGGCCGTGGTCGTCGTGGCGATCATCTGCATCGCTCTGCCGCTGGTCGCCCTCCAGCGTTACCTGCTGCGCACGGCCAATCGCTACGTCTCGGTCAAGGGCAAGGCTTCGGCCCAGCGTCCGGTGACGATCGGCTTCTGGCGTTGGCCCGCCGTGGCGGTGATCGTCGGCTGGCTGGCCTTCACCGTGGTGATCCCGATCAGCGGTCTGGTTCTGCGCTCCTTCGTGTCGAGCTGGGGCGAGGGAGTCCATCTGAGCGAAGTCCTGACGCTCGACCATTTCCGCGAGCTGACGCATTTCCCCAATCTGGTGCGCGGCATCGTCAACACTCTGTTGATCGCGTCGGTCGGCGGCGCGCTGTCGGTCGGCGTCTACACCGCGCTCAATCTGGCGGCGCACCGCTGGCAATCGGGCTGGACGCGGTTGATGGATTATCTGGTGCTGCTGCCGCGCGCCATGCCGGGTCTGGTGGCGGGTCTGGCGATCTTCTGGGTCTTCCTGTTCACCCCCTTCCTGTCGCCGATGCGTCAGACCATGGTCGCCATCTGGGTCGCCTACACGCTGGTGTGGCTGGCCTACGGCATGCGGCTGGTCAGCGGCGCGCTGTTGCAGATCGGGCCGGAGTTGGAGGAGGCGGGCCGCGTCGTCGGCGCCTCGGCGGGTCGGGTCAGCCGCGACCTCACCCTGCCGCTCATCAAGGTTGGCCTGATTTCAAGCTGGCTGCTGATCTTCATCACCTTCATGCGCGAATACTCCACCGGCGTTTATCTGCTCAGCCCCGGCACCGAAGTCATCGGCTCGCTGCTGGTCTCGCTCTGGGGATCGGGCGCCGTGGATCTCGTGACCGCGCTCTCCACCGTCAACATCGCGATGATCGGCTGCGGGTTGCTGCTGATGTCGCTCTTCGGGAAACGCTCCCATGGCTAAGCTCACCATCGACGATCTGCACCTGTCCTACGGCAGCAACCACATCCTGAAGGGCATCACCGCGACCTTTGCCCAGGGCGAGATCGTCGCCCTGCTGGGGCGGTCGGGCAGCGGCAAGACCACGCTGCTGCGCTCCATCGCCGGGTTGGAGGAGCCGTCCAAGGGCGCCATCACCATCGGCAACTCCCCCGTCTTCGACGGCGCCGCCGGTCTGAACGTGCCGTCGGAAAAGCGCGGCCTGGGGCTGGTCTTCCAGTCCTACGCGCTGTGGCCGCACAAGACGGTGTTCGAGAACGTCGCCTATGGCCTGCGTCTGCGCAACGTGCCCAGCGCGGACGTCGCCCAGCGCGTCGCCGCCGTGTTGGAAGGCGTCGGCCTTGGCCATCTTGGCGACCGTTACCCGCACCAGATGTCGGGCGGCCAGCAGCAGCGCGTCGCCCTGGCCCGCGCCCTGGTCTACAACCCGCCGGTTATCCTGCTGGACGAGCCGTTGTCCAACCTGGACGCCAAGCTGCGCGAAGAGGCGCGGATCTGGATCCGCAGCCTCATCAAGCGGATGAACCTGACCGCCGTCTTCGTCACCCACGATCAGGTGGAGGCGATGGCCATCGCCGACCGCATCGTTCTGCTCGACGGCGGGCGCATCGTGCAGGCGGGCACGCCCGAACAGCTCTACACCGAGCCGGTCAGCCTGTTCGCGTCCGAATTCATGGGCACCAACAACCAGATCAAGAGCCGGGTGCAGGACAAGCGCGGCGGCTACGCCCTGATCGACCTGTCGGGCTTTCCGCTGTGGGGCAAGGATCGCGGCGGCAAGGCGGTGTCGGAGGACGTCACCGGCGTCATCCGGTTGGAGCAGGTTTCCGTGGTGGACGGCGAAGGCGAGAATTGCGTGAAGGCCGAGCTGGAAACCTCCCTCTATCTCGGCAGCCAGTGGGAGCATGTCTTCCGCTGCGGCGACCTGACCTTGCGCACCTTCGGGCGGGCGCTGGCGCCGGGGTCGCACTGGCTGCATCTGCCGCCCGAACAGCTCTGGGTGTTCTGACCTTTTTTCCTCCCGAGGCTCGTGTTCGGCACGTCCCTCGACTGGCTGCGGCGTTCTTTCGGGCGTCGCAGCCTTCTTTTTTATGGGCGTCCGTTGCGAATCGCCGGTCGCGCCGTTACACAGGGGGCCAGACCTGCGGGCCAACCCGCATTCCCCGCTGCCCGGAGCCATCCCAGCATGTCAAGCCTTCCCGATCAGGCGACCATCGCCGCCACCGCCGCCAAGATCCTGCTGGAAATCAAGGCGCTGCATTTCAACGCCGAGACGCCCTTCATCTTCACCTCGGGTTGGGCCAGCCCGGTCTACACCGATTGCCGCCGCATTGTGTCCTTCCCGCGCGCGCGCAAGGCGCTGATGGACTTCGCCGTGGCGACCATCGAGCGCGAGATCGGCTATGAGGCCATCGACGCGGTGGCGGGCGGCGAGACGGCGGGCATCCCCTTCGCCGCCTGGATCGCCGACACACTCGAACTGCCGATGCAGTATGTCCGCAAGAAGCCCAAGGGCTTTGGCCGGAACGCCCAGATCGAAGGGCTGCTGACCGAGGGGCAGCGCGTTTTGCTGGTCGAGGATCTGGCGACCGACGGCAAGAGCAAGGAAAACTTCGTCACCGCCCTGCGCAACGGCGGCGCCCAGGTGACGGACACCTTCGTGATCTTCCATTACGGCATCTTCCCGCAATCGAAAATCAACATGGACGCCATCGGCGTCCGCCTGCACGCGCTGTGCACCTGGTGGGACGTTCTGAAGGTCGCCCGTGAAAACCAGTATTTCGACGAGAACACCCTGAACGAGGTCGAGAAATTCCTGAACGACCCGGTCGGCTGGTCGGCCGCCCATGGCGGCAAGTCGAGCATGAGCTGAATGGAACGCGGGCGGTTGTGGGTGGCGACGCCATCCCCAACCGCCCGCAGCTTTGAAAAGCCCGTCTCCGGGCTAAGCGGTCAACCCTTCAACGCCGCCGCCAGCGCGGCTTTCAGCGTGGTGGTCGGGCGACCGATCAGCCGGGCGAGCGCGCCGCCGTCATCGAACAGGCCGCCCTTCGACGCCCCGACATCCGAATCGGCCAGCAGCCCGGCGAAGCCCTCCGGCAGCCCGTGCTGGACCAGCAGCGCGGCATAGTCGGCCTGCGGCAAATCGCGGTAGGCGACGGGCTTGCCGCCGACCTCGGCCAGGGTCGCCGCCCATTCCGCCATGGTGAAGGCGTCGTCGCCCGCCAATTCGTAAATCTTGCCGCCTTGATCCTCGGTCGCGGTCAGGACCGCCGCCGCCGCCGCCGCGTAATCGGCGCGGCTCGCCGCCGCGATCCGCCCCTCCCCGGCGCTGCCGAAGACAAGCCCATGCTCCAGGGCCGGGGCGATCACCCCGAAGTAATTTTCCTGATACCAGGAATTGCGCAGAAGCGCGAAGGGAACGCCCGATTCCGCCAACAGCGCCTCGGTCTGCACATGCTCGGCGGCCAGACCCAGGGGCGAGCGGTCGGCGTGCAGGATGCTGGTGTAGGCGATCAGGCCGACGCCCGCGTCCTTCGCCGCCGCGATGACGTTGGCGTGCTGGGTCCGGCGCTGGCCCACCGCGTTGGACGAAATCAGCAGCAGACGGTCGATTCCGGCGAAGGCGGCGGCCAGCGTGGCGGGCTGCTCGTAATCGGCGGCCCGAACCTCCACCCCACGGGCGGCGAGGTCGGCCAGCTTGGCGGGATCGCGCACCGCCGCGACGACGCGCGACGGCTCGACGCGCTCCAGCAGCGCCTCAACGACAAGACGGCCAAGCGCGCCGCTGGCGCCGGTGACGAGAAGGCGGGGGCTGTGTGACATGGGAACGCTCCAATCTGGTCTCAATCCGATGATTGGTCTAAGATAGAGACTGTTTCGCGTCGGCAGAAGGAGGCAGCTTTTCGTGTCCAGGTTATCAAAAGGGAACCTCCTGCCGCAGACGGCGGCGCCAACCCCCTGGGCCAGTCTGGGGCCAGCCTCAATCAACCAGGGGCAATGCCCTGTCCGCGACGTGCTGGATCACATCGGCGACAAATGGACGGCGCTGATCGTCCTGACGCTGGGATCCAGCCCCAGCCGCTTCAGCGCGCTGCACCGGGCGGTGCCGGACATTTCCAAGCGGATGCTGACGCAATCCCTGCGCAATCTGGAGCGCGACGGGCTGTTGTCCCGCCACGTCTTCCCAACCAAGCCGCCCGCCGTCGAATACCGTCTGACCCCGATGGGCCAATCCTTTTTGCGCCATCTGGAAAGTCTCGTGGCCTGGGCGGAAGAGAACCACCCGGCGGTCCGCGAAGCGCGCCTGCGTTTCGAGACGGCGAACGACGAGGTGTGATCCCTCATCAGCCCGGCAGATAGCGCTTGATTGTCGCCAGAAGGGTGAGCGCCGAGCTGTTGACCCGATCATCCATGCCGACGGATCGCACCGATGCGGCGACCTTCGCCTTGCCGTCGGCGGCGCCGTCGGTGATGGCGAACAGATGGGCGCCGTCCTGCGACGCTGTGTCGGTCAGGCCGCCCAACGCGCCCGTCTTGACGCGGTTCAAGGTTCCCGCCGTCGCCGGGTCGCCGGATTTCAGGGCGACCAGGGTCTGTTTGTCGGACGGAATGGCCGCGCTGCGGTCGAACGCAAGGTCCATGCGCTTGCCAAAATCGGGATCGCCGACCGTGGTGACGCTCAAACCGAAGAGGCCGGTTTGCGATTGGCTGTCCACCTCCTGCGTGTCGTCGCTCAACAGGCCGTGATCCTTTAGAATTTGCGGAATCTCCGGCTTCACCAGCCCGTTTTCCTTGGCCAGGGTGTCCATCATGGCGTTCGCGGCCCCGCCGGTCGTCACGCTTACATTGTCCGGCAAACCAAATTTTTCCCGAACCAAGCCGCTGAGCTTTTCCGCGTAGCGGCTGCTCTCTTCGGTGTAGCGCTGCATGGCGGGAATGATTTTATCCATGTCTTTGACGGCGGCGGCGGTGCTGGGGTTTGTCGGCGCCCCCGTCGCGAAGGCCGCTGGACTGAGATCGACGCTCAAGGCCCGGCTGGCCTGGTCCGACAGGACGACGGTGTCAACCGGATTGGCTGAGCGGGTGGCGTTGGTCGTCGCCTTGGTCAATGGCGAGGAAGCGGTAGCGCCCATGAGTTGCCGAGCGGCGGCGCCCCCCTGAATCGTGGCTCCGCCATTCGTGAGTTTCGACACGTCCATTTGGCTGCACTCCAAATTTTAGACTATTAGCGAAGAAAAATATTATGAGACACGCCTATCTGTCAACATGGCTTTTTAGTTTACTATTGAAGCTTCACGATTATTAATGCTTCGATTTCAAATCATTATATTTCTAACTAAAAAATACTGTTGACCTTGAAAGAGGCAATGTGATTTTAAATTTTGTCTTTCTTTTGAATTTGGAGGAAATTGTGGCCTTTCAAACAAGCTTAACCGAAAACAACGATTCTGTTCAGGTCCCAACCTCTGGAGTATATGTTGGAGACTGGAGAGTGTACGCTCTTGGTGGCAATGATACCGTTGTCGGTTACACTGGTAATGATACATTCTACGGTGGATATGGAGACGATCGGTTGAATGGTCTCCAAGGAAATGATCGCTTGTACGGTCAAGAAAACAATGATTGGCTGTGGGGTGATGACGGAAACGATTATCTCGATGGTGGCCCTGGGACGGATCAACTTATTGGGGGCAATGGCAACGACACGCTGCTGGGCGGCGGGGCGGCAAGCGGGCTTGCGAATGCCGATCTTTTGCAGGGGGGGCTGGTGATGATTTTTATTACCATGATTTTTCAGTTTCTGGTCTAACTGTCATCAATGATGCCAGTGGAAACCAATTGAACAATTCTGATGTTTTGTGGTCAGTGAATTTGCCAACAAACTTAAAGATAGGATTTGGTTCTGATCACTCGACATTGTACCTTTATCAAGATGGTCAGTGGAATGGTAATGGTATTGATAATGGTGTTGTTATACAGAATGCGCTTAGGAATGACGGTACAGAATATGTAGGCACAATCGAAAACGCATTTTTCAATGGCTCTCAATATTCTGACTGGCTCCCACTTGTTCACAGCGCTTGGTCTGCGTCTTTCTGATATCGGGAGGTGCGATGACTTTATGAAGGGTTGTGTGCGCGGCCTTTCATGATTGCGAAGAGTGCCGGGGTGGGCATCGCCGCAGGGGCGCTGCCGTGATGCCCACCCGCGTCCTTGACCGCGCCGCGCACGCCGCTAATATCGCGCGCCATGACCGTCTCATTCTGGATCCTTGCGTTTGGCGCGCGAATTACCGGCCCGGTTCTCTGAGGAGAGCCGGGAGACGACTCTGTATGGCCGCGTGTTCGCATCCGTCCAACGCGCGGCGCTGATGCTTTTTCCAGGGATCCGACCATGACCCGCGATTACAAATCGACCGTCTTTCTTCCCCGCACCGATTTCCCGATGCGCGGCGGCCTGCCGACCAAAGAGCCGGAGCTGCTGAAGCGCTGGGCCGACATGGACCTGTTCGGCAAGCTGCGCGCCGGGGCCAAGGGCAAGAAGAAGTTCGTGCTGCACGATGGCCCCCCCTACGCCAACGGCAACATCCACATCGGCCACGCGGTCAACAAGATCCTGAAGGACGTGATCGTCCGCACCCGCCAGATGCAGGGCTTCGACGCCGATTACGTGCCGGGCTGGGATTGCCACGGCCTGCCCATCGAATGGAAGATCGAGGAAAAATACCGCAAGGCGGGCAAGAACAAGGATGACGTGCCGATCATCCAGTTCCGCGCCGAATGCCGCGAGTTCGCCCAGGAATGGGTCGGCATCCAGGCCGACGAGTTCCGCCGTCTGGGCGTCGAGGGCGATTGGAAGCATCCCTACGCCACCATGACCTTCCCGGCGGAAGCGCAGATCGTCCGCGAAATCCACAAATTCGCCGCCAACGGCGGTTTGTACAAGGGCGCCAAGCCGGTGATGTGGTCGGTGGTCGAAAAGACCGCGCTGGCCGACGCCGAGATCGAATACCACGATCACACCTCGACCACCGTCTTCGCCCGCTTCGCCGTGTGGGGATCCTCGACCCCGGAAATCGACGACGCGAGCATCGTCATCTGGACGACGACGCCCTGGACGCTGCCCGCCAACCGGGCCATCGCCTATGGCGACGAGATCGAATACGCCACCTTCAAAGTCACGGCCGTGGCCGACGGAAGCAAGGCAGTGGTCGGCGAACGTCTGGTCATCGCCACCGCGCTGGCGGACAGCGTGTTCAAGGAGGCCGGGATCACCGAGTGGAAGCAGCTTCACCGCTTCCCCGGCGTGCGGCTGGCCGGAACCTTCTGCCATCACCCGCTGACCCGCAGCGGCTATGATTTCAAGGTGCCGATGCTGGCGGGCGGCTTCGTCACCACCGACGCCGGAACCGGCTTCGTCCACATCGCGCCCGGCCATGGCGAGGACGATTTCCATCTCGGCCAAGCCAACGGCGTCGAGGTGCCGCAGACGGTTGGCGAGGATGGCCGTTACTACGCCCATGTTCCGCTTTTCGCCGGTCTGGCCGTCTACACCGACCAGGGCAAGCCCGGCCCGGCCAACAAGGCCGTGCTGGCGGCGTTCGAGGAGGCCGGATCGCTGCTGGCCAGCAACAAGCTCAAGCACAGCTACCCGCATTCCTGGCGGTCGAAGGCTCCGCTGATCTACCGGACGACGCCGCAATGGTTCATCTCGATGGAGACGAACGATCTGCGCAAGACGGCGTTGCAGGCGATCGCCAACACCCGCTGGGTGCCGGAGCAGGGCGAGAACCGCATCCGCTCGATGATCGAAAGCCGCCCGGACTGGTGCATCAGCCGTCAACGCGCCTGGGGCGTGCCCATCGCGCTGTTCGTCCGCAAGTCCGACGGCTCCATCCTGCGCGATCCCGACGTCTTCGCCCGCATCGCCGATCTGTTCGAGACGGAGGGCGCCGACGCCTGGTTCGCCCGCGACCCGCAGGATTTCCTGGGCGACGGCTACGACGCTGGCGAGTTTGAGCAGGTCCGCGACATCGTCGACGTCTGGTTCGAGTCGGGTTCCTCGCACGCCTTCGTGCTGGAACAGCGGTTGGAAGAGCTGGCGTGGCCCGCCGACCTCTATCTGGAAGGGTCGGACCAGCATCGCGGCTGGTTCCATTCCTCCCTGCTGGAAAGCTGCGGCACGCGGGGCCGCGCGCCCTACAACGCGGTGCTGACCCACGGCTTCGTGCTGGACGAGCAGGGCCGCAAAATGTCCAAGTCGCTGGGCAACGTCGTCGCCCCGCAGGAAATCTGCGACCAGTATGGCGCCGACATCCTGCGCCTGTGGATCATCAACTCCGACTATTCGGAGGATCTGCGGATCGGCAAGGAGATCATCAAGACCCAGGCCGACCTGTACCGCCGCCTGCGCAACACCCTGCGTTACCTGCTGGGCGCGCTGGCCGACTACACCCCCGCCGAGCGGATCGACGCGGCGCAGATGCCGGAGCTGGAGCGCTGGGTTCTGCACCGTCTGGCCGAGTTGGACGAGCTGGTGCGCGAGAAGATCGAGGCCTACGACTTCCACGCCCTGTTCGTCGCGCTGCACAATTTCTGCGCGGTGGAGCTGTCGGCCTTCTATTTCGACGTCCGCAAGGACAGCCTTTATTGCGACGCCGTCGATTCGGTTCGCCGCCGGTCGGTGCGCACGGTGATGGAGCATCTGTTCTCCGCGCTGACCGCGTGGCTGGCCCCGGTGCTCTGCTTCACGGCGGAAGAGGCGTGGTTGGCCCGGCCCGAGGGGCTGACCAGCGGCGAGGGTTGGACAGCGGAAAGCGTGCATCTGCGCGATTTCCCGACCATCCCGGCCGATTGGCGCAACGACGATCTGGCCGCCAAATGGTCGGTGGTGCGCGGCGTCCGCCGCGTTGTCACCGGCGCGCTGGAGTTGGAGCGCGCCAACAAGACCATCGGCTCCTCCCTGCAAGCCAACCCGACGGTCTACGTCGATTCGGCGACCAAGGCGCTGTTGGCCGACGTCGATTTCCAGGACGTGTGCATCACCTCGGCGATTGCGGTGGTTGAGGGGACGGCGCCCGACGGGGCCTTCACCCTGGCCGACGTCGCCGGAATCGCCGTGGCGTCGGGTCTGGCCGAAGGCGAGAAGTGCGAGCGCTGCTGGAAGGTGTTGCCGGAGGTTTCGACCGTCGCCGACCACCCGACGCTGTGCGTCCGGTGCGCCGAGGCGGTGGGGTAAGCGCTCGCCTGCCTTGAGACTGTGCTACCGTCGCCCCCTCCCTAACCCTCCCCCGCTTTCAGCGGTGGAGGGAACTGCCGCCGCCCTCCCGCAAGGCCCCCTCTCCCGCAACGGGGGGGGAGGGTTGGGGAGGGGGAACGGCGCGGGGTTCGCCTCCACCGGAGCATCCATGACCAGCTTTCCCACCCGTCACGGCCCGTCCTACACCCGGTTCGGCTTGATCGTCGCGGCGCTTGTCGTCGCGCTCGACCAGTTGTCGAAATGGTGGATCCTTGAGACGGTGATGCAGCCCATCCCGCACGTCGTCGAGGTGACGCCCTTCTTCAACCTTGTTCTGGTGTGGAATTACGGCGTCAGCTTTGGCGCCTTCGCCAGCGGCGCGGCCTATATGCCCTATGTGCTGAGCGGCATCGCCGCCGTCATCGCCATCAGTCTGGTGGCGTGGCTGCGGCAGGCCGACCGCCGTCTGATGGCGCTGGCCATCGGCTTCATCATCGGCGGCGCGGCGGGCAACGTGATCGACCGGCTGCGCTTTGGCGCGGTCGCCGACTTCCTCGATTTCCACATTGACTCGTGGCATTTTTGGGCCTTCAACGTGGCCGACGCCGGAATCAGCGTGGGCGTGGCGTTTCTGCTGCTCGACGGGCTGTTCGCGGGCCGCGAAAAGTCGTAAGAGAGTTCCTGCGCCGACCATCCGCGTGATGAACGCCACGGGACGGACGCCAAGTGACTGACGACGGAATCCGAACGTGACCAGCCTCAAGACCTCTCTCTCCTCTTCCCGGACCCTCGTCACGCTGGCGCTGGCGGCGCTGGCGTTGGGCGGGTGCAGCGAAGTGCGCCAAACCATCGGCCTTGACCGGCACAGCCCGGACGAATTCACCGTCGTGTCGCGCGCGCCGCTGACCCTGCCGCCGAGCCTGCAACCCAGCAACCTGCCCAAGCCGCGCCCCGGCGTGGCCCGCCCGCAGGATTCCAGCCCGACCCAGACCGCCGCCAGCGCCGTGCTGGGGGGCAAGGCCGCCGCCGCGCGCGCCGCCGCCAGCGGCAAGAGCGCGGGCGAATCGGCGCTGGTTGGCCAGGTCGCCGCCAAGGGCCTCGATCCCGACATCCGCATCAAGGTCGATCAGGAAACCACCCAGCTCATCGTCGCCGACAAGAGCTGGATCGACGGTCTGCTGTTCTGGCGCAAGCCGGAGCCGCCCTTCTCGGTCGTCGATCCGACCAAGGAGCAGCAGCGCCTGCGCGAAGCCCAGGCCCAAGGCAAGCCGGTCGATGGCGCGGGCGCTCCGACCATCGAACGCAAGGCGAAGGCTCCGCTGGAAGGCTTGTTCTAAGCGGTTCGCCACACCAGTTTCGGGGGGCGTCTTTCCACACGGAAAGGCGCCCTTTTCATTTTCGGCTTACGCCTCTCTGTTCGGGAGCCTTCATGCCCGCCGTCGTTTCGCTCCGCCGCCCGATTCGGCGTCTTGCAGCAGCGAGCCTGTTCGCCGCTGCGGCGCTCGCCCTGCCGACGTCCTTGACGTTGTTGACTCCATCGCCCGCCCACGCCGCCGAAAAGGGGGTGTTCTTCCCGGAAAGCTTCACGCTGGCCAACGGCATGCAGGTGGTGGTGATTCCCAACCGCCGGGTGCCCGTCGTCACCCACATGGTGTGGTACAAGGTGGGGGCCGCCGACGAAGAGCGCGGGGTGTCGGGCATCGCCCATTTCCTGGAACATCTGATGTTCAAGGGCACCGATCAGGTGGCGCCCGGCGCCTTCAGCCGGATCGTCGCCAAGAATGGCGGGCGCGACAACGCCTTCACCTCCTACGACTACACGGCGTATCACCAGAATGTGGCGCGCGACCGGCTGGAGCTGGTGATGCGGATGGAGGCCGACCGCATGGCGAATCTGCGGTTGACCGACGCGCTGGTTGATCCCGAGCGCGACGTCATCATCGAGGAACGCCGCCAGCGGGTGGAAAACAAGCCGACCGACCGGATGAGCGAGCTTGTCAACGCCACCCTGTTCGTTCACCACCCCTATGGCACGCCGGTGATCGGTTGGCCGCAGGAGATGGCGACGTTGACCCGCGCCGACGCCGAACGCTTTTACAAAACCTGGTACGCGCCGAACAACGCCATCCTGGTGGTGTCGGGCGACGTGTCCGCCGCTGAGCTGAAGCCGCTGGCCGAGCGCACCTATGGCGCGGTCGCCGCCCGCCCGGTGCCGGAACGCCGCCGCGTGAGCGAACCGCCGATGGCCGCCGAACGCCGCGTCACCCTGCGCGATCCCGAGGTGCGGCAGCCCTGGATTCACCGCAGTTGGGTGGCCCCCTCCCACCGCGTCGATCCCGGCCATCATGTTTACGCTTTGCAGGTTCTGGCCGAGATCATGAGCGGCGGCTCCACCTCCCGCCTCTATCGGGAGCTGGTGGTGGAGCGCAAGCTCGCCACCTCGGCGTGGCTTGGTTACAACCCCAACGCTTGGGACATGGGCACGCTGAACACCGGCGCCACCCCCGCCGCCGGGGCGCCAATGGATCGGCTGGAGGATGCCCTGTGGGGGGAAATCCGCAAGCTGCTGGACCAGGGCGTGACGGACGACGAGGTGGCGACCGCCCGCAAGCGGATGCTGGCCGCCGCCGCCTACGCCCGCGACAGCCTGACCGGCCCGGCCCAAACGCTGGGCGCGGCGCTCGCCACCGGGCAGAGCCTGGACGATGTGGAAAGCTGGCCGGTGCGCATCGACGCCGTCACCGCCGAACAGGTCAACGCCGCCGCCCGCGCGGTGCTGGGGAAAACCAATCATGTCACCGGCGTGCTGCTGCCGCCCGTTGGAAAGGACGGTTGAGGATGCGCGCGATGACGTCGATGCTCTCACGACGCTCCCCCAGAGGGGCTTGGACTCTGCTGGCCGCCGCGCTGGCGCTCAGCCTCTTCGTCGGCCCCGCCCACGCCATCGACATCAAGAAGGTGGTCAGCCCCGGCGGGATCGAGGCGTGGTTGGTCGAGGATCACAAGGTTCCCGTCCTGGCCGTGGAGTGGGCCTTTGAGGGGGCCGGCGCCAACGACCCGGCGGGCAAGGAGGGGCTGGCGAATCTCGCCGCCCACGCGCTGGACGAGGGGGCCGGACCTTACGATTCGCAAGCCTTCCAGACCCGTTTGCAGGACAGCGCCGTTTCCTTGAGCTTCAACGCCGGGCGCGACGCCTTCACCGGATCCCTGCGGACGCTGACGGAGCATCGCGACGAGGCTTTTGACCTCGCTCGGCTGGCGATGACCGAGCCGCGTTTTGACGCCGAGGCGGTGGAGCGGATGCGGGCCGGAACGCTCGCCGGGCTGAAGCGGGAGCAGGGCGACCCCAATTACGTCGCCCGGCGGCTCTTCTACAGCACCGCCTATCCCGACCACCCCTATGGCGGCGAAGTGCGCGGGTCGCTCGACAGCCTGCCGCGCATTGGCCCCGACGATCTGCGCGCCTTCGTCAAAAGCCAGTTCGGCCGCGACCGTTTGGTCGTGACGGCGGCGGGCGACATCGCGCCGGACGATCTGGGCCGGGCGCTCGACCGGCTGTTCGGCGGTCTGCCCGCCGCCGCCAGCGTCACGGCTTTGCCGGAGGTGACGCCCAAGGGGCTGGGCGACACGCTGCTCGCCCCGCGCCCGACGGCGCAGACGGTCATTCTGATGGGCCAACCCGGCGTGAAGCGGGCCGATCCCGATTGGTACGCCGCCACCGTGATGAATTACGTGCTGGGCGGCAGCGGCTTCGGCTCCCGCCTGATGGAGGAGGTGCGGGAGAAACGGGGCCTCAGCTATGGCGTCTACAGCTACCTCGTGCCCATGGACCGCACGGCGCTGGTGATCGCGGGCGGCTCCACCGTCAACGCCAAGGCCGGGCAGGCGTTGGAGATCATGCGGGCGGAATGGGCGCGCATGGCCGCCGACGGCGTCAGCGATCAGGAATTGGCCGACGCCAAGACCTATCTGACGGGATCCTTCCCGCTGCAATTGGGATCGACGCCGTCGATCGCCAAGACGCTGTTGCAGGTGCGGCGCGACCGGCTGGGCATCGACTATCTCGACCAGCGCGACCGCTTCATCAACGCGGTGACGGCGGACGACGTGCGGCGGGTCGCCAAGCGCCTGCTGGATCCGGCCCGGCTGTTGACCGTGCTGGTTGGCCGTCCCGACGGGGTGACGGCGACGCGGACCATCGAGGACATCCGGTAAAGGGCGCTTTTCAGCGGAAAACGTCACGGGCGGGTGGCCTTCCGCGCGCATTGGCGCGTGGCCGCTCGCCCCGGTCGGTGTTAGGCTCCACACGCCGCGTCAAAGGACCATCGTGTTTCAGGAGTCCAAGCATCATGACCGCGCTCACCCGCTCGCCCGCCTGGGCGGCGCTCGCCCAGCATCGCCAGGAATTTGGCGACACCCACATGCGCGACCTGTTCGCCGCCGATCCCGCCCGCTTTGACCGCTTTTCGGTCGAGGCCGCCGGGTTGTTCCTGGATTATTCCAAGAATCGCATCACGCCTGAGACGCTGAACCTCCTGCTCGACCTCGCCCGGCAACAGGACGTCGCGGGTTGGCGCGACCGCATGGTCAGCGGCGCGCCGATCAATTTGACGGAAGGGCGGGCGGTTCTGCACACCGCGCTGCGCAACCGCTCCGACCGCCCGGTGACGGTCGATGGCCGCGACGTGATGCCCGCCGTGCGCGCCGTGCTGGAACGGATGGACGCCTTCGCTGCCGCCGTGCGCGATGGGGTGTGGACGGGCTACACCGGCCAGCCGATCACCGACGTGGTGAACATCGGCATCGGTGGCTCCGACCTTGGCCCGGTGATGGTGACGGAGGCGCTGAAGCCCTTCGCCCATCCCCATGTCGCGCTGCATTTCGTCTCGAACATCGACGGCACGCATCTCGCCGAAACGCTGAAGTGGCTGGACCCCGAGACCACCCTGTTCATCGTGGCGTCGAAGACCTTCACCACCCAGGAAACCCTGACCAACGCCCATTCGGCCCGCCGCTGGTTCCTGGAAAGCGCCAAGGATCCCGCCCACGTCGCCAAGCATTTTGTCGCCGTCTCGACCAACGAGGCGGAGGTGGTGAAGTTCGGCATCGACCCGGCCAACATGTTCGGCTTCTGGGATTGGGTCGGCGGGCGCTATTCCCTGTGGGGGGCCATCGGCCTGCCCATCGCCATCGCCATCGGGCCGGAACGCTTCGCCGAGCTGCTGACCGGCGCCCGCGCGATGGACGAGCATTTCCGGGACGCGCCGCTGGAGCGCAACATGCCGGTTCTGCTGGCGCTGTTGGGCGTGTGGTACGTCAATTTCTGGGGGGCGTCGAGCCACGCGGTGCTGCCCTACGACCAGTATCTCCACCGCTTCACCGCCTATCTCCAGCAGTTGGACATGGAGAGCAACGGCAAATCGGTGACGCGCGACGGGGAGCCGGTGGACCACGCCACCGGCCCGGTGGTGTTCGGCGAGCCGGGAACCAACGGCCAGCACGCCTTTTACCAGTTGATCCATCAGGGAACCGCGCTGATCCCCTGCGATTTCGTCGCGACGGCGACCAGCCACAACCCCATCGGGGAGAGCGCGGGCGCCCATCATCGCATCTTGCTGTCCAACGTCTTCGCCCAGGCCGAAGCGCTGATGCGCGGCAAGACCGCCGACGAGGTCCGCGCCGAGATGACCCGCGCGGGCAAGGCGCCGGACGCCGTCGAGGCGCTGGTCCCCCACCGCGTTTTCACCGGCAACCGCCCGTCCAACACCATCCTGGTGAAAAGCCTGACCCCGGCGACGTTGGGCGCGCTGATCGCCCTGTACGAGCACAAGGTGTTCGTCCAGGGCGTCGTCTGGAACATCAACAGCTTTGACCAGTGGGGCGTCGAGCTGGGCAAGCAGTTGGCCAGCAGCATTCTGCCGGAACTGGAGGCCGTGCCGCAGGACGGCGCGCATGATTCGTCCACCACCGGCCTGATGGCGTGGTGGCGGGCGAACCGCTAAGCAACCCATGTCCCCCTCTCCCGCAACGCGGGGGAGGGTCGGGGAGGGGGCTTGCGGCTGGCGCTTACAGCGGAATGTCGGCGAACACCCGGCCATCGTCGATGGCGGCGGGGGCGCAAGGGGCCGTGGCTTGCGCCGAGTCGCTTCGGCTGCGGTACCAGCGGGCGAACTGGCGGTCGGCGGTGTTGATGTGCAGCATCAGCCATTGCGGCAGGAAATCGGCGAGGCTGTCGCGCAGATCGTTGGTTTCCTCGCCATCCTCGGTCGGGGAACCGGCGGTGAATCCGTTGACCCGCCGCCAGGCCAGCCGGTGCTGGTCGAGATGGTCGTCGATGAACGGGTATCCGGCCTCTTCCATCACCGCCTGCTCATCGTCGAAATGGCTTTCGGTGTAGGCGACGGCGGCGGTCAGCGTGCGTTGGATTTCCTCGGCGGAGCCGCCATTGACGACGGCGCTTTGGTAGGCCTGGACCAGGGCGATCCATGTGCGGTGCTGCTCGTCGATCTGGTCGATGCCCAGGATCAGATCATCGCTCCACACCAAAGATCCATAATCAACGCTGTCGCACGTCATGGCGAGTTGGGCTTCCTTGCGAGGGTGAAGCCCCACCCTCTATTTGGCTTGATTGAGCGCATCAAGCGCGACGTGCGGCGCCGGAGGTTTTTGCTACGTTTTGACGCGGGCCGCGCCGGAGGAGGACTGTTCAATCCTCCCCCGGTCATTAGACGTTGCTGATTCAGCTTCCGCTGCGCACGCTGGACAGGAAGCGGTCCACCTGCGTCCGCAGCAGCTCGGCCTGTTTGGACAGCTCGCCCGACGAGGTCAACAGGCGGGTGGCCCCGCTGCCGGTTTCCGCCGCCGCGTGCAGCACGCCGTTGATCGAGGAGGACACCTCGTTGGTCCCCGCCGAGGCTTGTTGGACGTTGCGGGCGATTTCCATGGTGGCGGCGTTCTGGCCGTCCACCGCCTCGGCGATGGTGCTGACGATGCTGTTCACCTCGCCAATCGTGGTGGCGATGCTCTTGATCGCCGCCACCGCGTCGGCGGTCGCAGCCTGGATTTCGTTGATCTGCTGGGAAATGTCGTCGGTCGCCTTGGCGGTCTGGTTGGCCAAAGATTTGACCTCGCTGGCGACGACGGCGAAGCCCTTGCCCGCCTCTCCGGCGCGGGCGGCTTCGATGGTGGCGTTCAGCGCCAACAGGTTGGTTTGCCCGGCGATGCTGGAAATCAGATTGACGACGTCGCCGATCTGGTTGGCCTTGGACGACAGGCCGTCGACGATGCGGTTGGTGCCGTCGGCCTGATCGGCGGCCTGCTTGGCCTTGCGCGTGCTTTCGCCGATCTGGCGGCCGATTTCGGAAATCGACGCGGCCAACTCTTCGGCGGCGGCGGCCACGGTCTGGACGTTGACCGACGCCTGTTCCGACGCGGCGGCGACGGTGGTCGCCTTGCTTTCGGTCTGTTCCGCCGTGGTGCTCAACGCGCGGGCCAGCGTCCGCACCTCGTCCGAGGACGACGCCACGCTGTTGACCACGCCCTTGACCTGGCTCTCAAAGCGGTCGGCCAGCGCGTTCATCTCCGCCTGTTTCTTGGCTTCGGCGGCGTGCTCGTTGTCGGCCTGACGGCGGCGGTAGGCGTCGGCCTCCACCGCGTTGGTCCGCAGAATTTCGACCGCGCCGGTGATCTGCGCGATCTCGTCGCTGCCGCTGGCCTGCGGCACCTCGGCGCTCAAATCGCCCTTGGCCAGCTTCAAGGTGCTGTCGGTCAGGCGGCGCAGCGGGCGCAGCGCCCCCAGCGTCCACACGGCGAAGCCGACGGCCAGCAGCAGGGCGACGCCGCACAGCGTGACCATCAGCGTTTGGAAGCCGTGGGCAAGGTTGCTGGCATGAACCGCCAGGACGTTGTTCTTCTTTTCCTGCAAATCGATGAAGGCGTTGATGCGGGTCAGCCATTCGTTGAGGGCCAGGCGGGCGTCGACCAGCAGGGTTTCCTGCGCCTGCGGCACATTGCCGGCCTTGCGGGCGTCGATCACCTTCTTGACCAGGGGCAAGGTCCGGGCCTCGGTCTCCTTGATCGCCGCGATCATCGCCCGCTCTTCGGCGCTGATGGTGTTGACCATCGTGGCGACCAGCGCGTCGAGCTGCCGCGCCGAATCGGCGTAAAAGCTGGTCAGTCGATCAATGTCGCCGAGAACCGTCGGCAGAATCGAATCCGGAACCAGCACCACGTCGCGCAGCGCGATGGCGCGGTCATGGACGCTGCCCCGGAAATTGATGGCGTGGCGCTGTTTGACGCTGTTCACGTCGTTGATGACGGAGAGGTCGGACTCGATTTTCCGCACTTCGTTGACGCCGACCACCGTCAGGCTCACCAAAAGCAGCAAAACGACGCCGAAACCCAGAAACAGGCGCGCGCGGATGGGGGCGTGCAGGAGGGAGGCCATGTTGTTTTTCCCGGTAAGAGAGATTGGCGGGACAGTATCGGAAAAGTGCTACGAATTGTTTATCCGCATGGGATGCAACCGAATTTCGTGCGTGACGGTGAGGATGGGCGCTGAGCGTCCGTTGCGCCCGCTCCCTGTCGTCGCAATATGTCGGCGCAGTGTTTCAAATCAAGGGGTCGCCATGCCGCCGCTTTCCCATCGCGCGCTCGCGCTGTTCTCCGTCCCGTTGCCGGTGGCGCTGGGGGCGGCTCTGATGGGGGGGCTGATGGCCAATCCGGGATGGGCGCAGGACCGCCCGGACAAGGCGGAGGGGCCAACGACCGAGTCCCAACGAGAACCAGCCTTCGACGCGCAGCGTCGGGTTACGCAGCACATCTTGCCATTGGCCGCCGGTCCCTTGGCCTACAGCGCCACAGCGGAGTTTCTGCCGCTGCGCGACGGCCCGAAAGAGGAGCTGGCGGCGCGAATCTTCACCGTTTCCTATCGGGCGGAGCAAAGCGGGGCGTCTCAGCCGCCCCGTCCCGTGACCTTTGTTTTCAACGGCGGTCCGGGAGCGGCGTCGGCCTACATGCATTTGGGCGCGGCGGGGCCACGGGTGGTGACGTTCGCGGCTGACGGCGCGTTGGCGGGGCCGCCCGCGCGGTTGATCGACAACCCCGATACCTGGTTGGCCTTCACCGATCTGGTGTTCGTCGATCCGGTCGGCACCGGCTACAGCCGCGCGACGAAGACCGACGGCGACGGGGAAAAGCGTTTCTGGTCGGTCGAGGGCGACGCCAAGGCGATGGCGGAGGTGGTCCGGCTGTGGCTGACCCGGAACGAGCGCTGGTCCTCGCCAACCTTCCTGGCGGGGGAGAGCTATGGCGGCTTTCGCATCGTCAAGATGGCCGACGAGTTGATTCAGAACACCGGGCTGGCCGTCAACGGCTTGATCCTGGTGTCGCCGGTGGTCGATTTCGCGTCCATCGACGAGGATGGCTTGCTGGCGACCGCCTTCAAGCTGCCCGCCATGGCGGCGACGGCGGCGGTCTTTGGTCGGGCGCCGGGAACGCCCGAACAGGCGGCGCGCAACGCCGAGGAGTTTGCCTTGGGCGGCTATCTGACGGGATTGGCCGGGCTGGATTATGGTCGCCTCGACCAAGCGCAGGGCTTTTTCGCCCAAGTGGCCGGTGTGGTCGGGCTGCCGGTCGATCTGGTGGTCCGCCAGCGCGGACGGGTGCCGATGGGGCTGTTCACCCGCGAGCTGCTGCGCGCCGACGGGCGAGTGCTGAGCATTTATGACGGAACCTTCACGGCGGCGGATCCCGATCCCGGCGCCGCCCGTCTGCCCTTTGATCCCTTTCTGAAGGGGACGGTGTCCACCTACACCACCGCCTTCGCCGGTTACGCGGCGGAGTCCTTGGGCGTGCGCGGCGATCTTGCCTATCGGCTGTTGAGCGACCGGGTAAACCGGGGGTGGGAGTGGCCGCGCATGTCCGCGCCCAACGCAACCGATTCGTTGCAGACCGCGCTGACCTTGCAGCCGTCGCTGCGCGTGTTGATCGCCCATGGCCGGACGGACCTGATCACTCCCTACATGGCGTCGCGCTGGATCGCCGCGCGTTTGGAGTTGCCGCCGCAGGAGCGCGACCGCGTGCGGGTGAGCGTGCATGAGGGTGGGCATATGATGTACACGCGGGCCACGGGGCGGGCCGCTCTGGCCGCCGACGCCCGCGCCTTGATCGAAGACGCTTTGCGCGCGGCGTCCCCGCGCTGAAACCCTGCTCCCAAAGGCGCCTGCCCCCAAACGCGAGTGGGCGCCCCATTCGGGACGCCCATCGACGCGGCACGTTGGCCTGGGGGAGACCCCCGTCTTAGAACAGACGCAGGATCGACTGCTGCGACTGGTTGGCCAGGGTCAAGGCGATGGTGCCAAGCTGCTGACGGGTTTGCAGCATCAGCAGGCTGGCGCCTTCTTCGTTCTGGTCGGCCAGCGTCAGCTTGCTGGCGCCTTCGGTCAGGACGTCGCTGAACTCCTTGGTGAAGGTTTCACGGGTCGTGATGATGTTCAGGTTGGTGGACAATTGCTGCGAGGCGGAGCGGACCGTGGCCTTGGCGAAGTCCAGACCGGCGACCGCGTTGTCGATGTCCGAACGGTCGGTCCAGTTGTTCTGCGCCCCGTCCAACCGCAACCCTTGACCGCTGGTGGTCAGATTCACAGCCACCACGTTGATGGTGTTGGTGTTGCGTTCGTTCAACTGAACCGTCAGATCGTTCGACGTGTTGGCGTCCGTCACCTGTTTGGTCACGATGTTCGCCGAGCAGTTGGCCGAGGCCGCCTGTTGGATGGTTTGCTGGTCGATCTTCAGACGGACGGTGCCGCTGTCGAACGCGAAGGACTGGTCGCCGTCGGCCAGTTTGCTTTCGCCACGGTTGTTCATGCCGTCGCGTGTGACCTGGGCGCCGTTCAGGTTGGTGATCTGGACCTGAAGGTCGACCTTCTTCTCGATCACCGAGATGCCGTTGCCCGAGTTGTTGGAGTTTTCCAACAGCTTGCGGTCCACGGTGAAGGAGACCACGGTGCCCGACGCGAAGCTTTCCGAGATGTGCTTGGTCAGCGCGTTGGTCGTGCTGGCGGCCAGCGTCACTTCACGGGCGACGCCCGTCGTGGTCGCGCCGGTCAGGGTGATGGTGCCCTGGCTGCCGACGGCGGTGGACGCCAGATCCTTGCCGGCCAGACGACCGCCGGTCGCCAAAGCGCTGTTGATCGAGGCCCGGAGCTGCGAGGCGATGTTCGCCTTGGAGGTCTGGCCGATGGCGACGTCCGAGGAGGTCGCGGTGTAGCTGAAGGTCTGGCCTTCGACCGTGACCGAGAAGATGTCGCCCGCTTCGATGGTGCCGCCGATCGTCACCGTCGAAGCCTGGGCGGCGGTGGAGGTCGCCGCCTGGGTCAGCTTGGTGTCGATGGTCTGATTGTTGTCGAAGTAGGAGATCGTCCGGCTTTCCTTGCCGTCGGTGACGATGAAGGAACGTTCGCGACCGTTGGCCCCACGCACCTCGATCTGCACGTCGGAGAAGCTGCCCAGCGTGGTCGCCATCTTGCCCGACAGTTTCAGGCCGGTCAGGCCGTGGGCGTTTTCGGCGGTGGCGATGTCGCCGACGGCGCCTTCGATCGTGCCCTTGCCCTTGAGGCGGATCGAGTAGGTGTCGGCGGAGATCACGTTGGAGACGCGGGCGTTTTCCACGCCCTGGATGGTGTTGACGGCTTGGCGCGAGGTGCTGGTGCTGTCCATGCGCAGGCCGTTGCCGCCGATCAGGTTCTTGCCCTGATACCCGCTGTCGCCCGCCAGCTTGTCGATCTGATCCTTCAGATTGTTGAACTGGGTGGCCAGCGCCTTGCGGGTGGCGACCGACGCGGCGTCGGTGCCCAGAGCGGCGTAAGCGGCGGTCGTCAGGCCCTTGGCCTGATCGATCATGCTGTCGATGGAGGTCAGGCCCTTGTCGGCGGCCTTGATGGTGCTGATCGACTGGCCCATCGCGTCCTTCAGCGAGGTCAGATCGCCCGCGCGCTGGGTCAAGCCCTTCGCGGCGAAGAAGGCGGTCGGACCGTCCAAAGCCGAATTGATCTTGTTGCCGGTCGAGAGGATGTTCTGCTTCTTGTTGATGTTTTCCTGGGTGCCCTGCAATTGCAGCAGGTTGGTGCGCATTGCGGCGGTGAGAGTGACGTCGTTGGCCATGGCTCCAAGTCTCCTTCTGAGGCTGTCTCCTCGCGGCTGGTCTTTTGACCGGAGCGAGGCAACGTGCGTTTGCGTGACACCATCCTTTCAAGAGCCGTGCCAACTCTGTTTTTCTGTATTATCTCGTTGTTTTCATTGAATAATAAAAATGATCGGCAAAAAACGCCGGGTTGGCGCGTCAAGCGGGCCGAAAGAGAATCGAAAAAGATTCCGGGAAAACTTTGCCGATAGGGACGGAACTGCCGATGAGTCCGCCGGAGGATTCTTCCCATCCCCCGATCCGCGCGGGTATGGTCGCCCCGTCAACCAACCAAACCGGCCTTATAAGGCGGGAACGGGAGAAGCATCATGACCAGTCGGATCGACGCGCGCCTTGCGGAACTGAACATCGAGCTGCCGCAGGCGGCGGCCCCGGTGGCGGCCTATGTCGGCTACACCCGCTCGGGCAACACTCTTTATATCTCCGGCCAGATCACCATCTGGAACGGCGAGCGCAAGTTCGTCGGCAAGGTCGGCCAGGACTACACGCTGGAGCAGGGCAAGGAAGCCGCCAAACTCTGCGCCCTGAACATTCTGGCCCAGGCCAAGGCGGCGCTGGACGGCGACCTGGACCGCGTCACCCGCGTGCTGAAGCTGGGCGGCTTCGTCAACGCCGGTCCCGACTTCCACGATCACCCGCTGGTCATCAACGGCGCGTCGGAGCTGATGCAGGCGGTGTTTGGCGAAGCGGGCAAGCACGCGCGCGCCGCCGTCGGCGTGTCGTCGCTGCCGGGCAACGTCGCGGTCGAGGTTGACGCCATCTTGGAAGTCGCCTGATCGTTCAACGGTGATGCGCGTCTTGCCGCGACGCGGCGGAGAACCCATCTCCCAGCTCGCACCAAGGGAGAGTGTTTGATGCCGAACGGCGACGACGCCATCACCGTGACGATTTTGACCGGGATCGGCCAGGCGGACGCGTCCGCGTGGGACGCCTGCGCCGGTCCCGACAACCCGTTCCTGTGCCACGCCTTCCTGTCGGCGGTGGAGGAATCGGGTTCGGCGACTGGCAAGACCGGCTGGCAACCCAGCCATTTGGCTGCCTTCGACGCCGCCGGGCGGATGGTCGGCGCGGTTCCCGCCTATTTGAAGAGTCACTCCTACGGCGAATATGTCTTCGACCACGCCTGGGCCAACGCCTATGAGCGGGCAGGCGGCAGCTATTACCCAAAGCTTCAGGTGGCGGCGCCCTTCACCCCGGTTCCCGGATCACGCCTGCTGTTGGCCCCCGGCGCGGGGGAAGAGGTCGCCGCCGCGCTCATCACCGCGTTGGAGCGGGTCGCCAAGCGTTACGGCGTGTCATCCGCCCACGTCACCTTTCCCCACGCCGCCGATTGGGCGCGGCTGGGCGCGGCCGGGTGGCTGCAACGGGTCGGCGTGCAATATCACTGGGACAATCGCGGCTATGGCTCGTTCGATGATTTCCTTGAGGCGCTGAACTCCCGCAAGCGCAAGGCCATCCGCAAGGAACGCCGCGAGGTGGCCGACAGCAGCGTCCGTCTGCACACCCTGACCGGCGATGATCTGAAACCGGAGCATTGGGACGCCTTTTACAATTTCTATCTGGAAACGGCTGACCGCAAATGGGGTGGGGCCTATCTGAACCGCGCCTTCTTCGACCAGTTGGGCCAGACCATGGCCGACCGGGTCGTGCTGGTGATGTGCGAGGATGATGGGGCGTGGGTGGCGGGGGCGCTGAACCTCTTGGGAACCGACACGCTGTATGGCCGCAATTGGGGATCGGACGGGCGTTACCGTTACCTTCATTTCGAGGCATGCTATTACCGGGCGCTGGATTTCGCCATCGAGCGCGGGTTGAAGCGGGTGGAGGCCGGGGCGCAGGGCGAGCACAAGATCCAACGCGGCTATCTGCCGGTGGAAACCTACAGCGCCCATTGGATCGCCGACCCCGGATTCCGCCGGGCGCTGGACCGTCATTTGACCGAGGAGCGCGCCGCCGTCGCCGCCGACATCGCGGCCTTGGCGACGATGTCGCCCTACCGGCAGGGCGATTGAAACCAGACATGGCGTCTTTTCAAACCCATCACCGGACTCTTTCCAGCGATGGTTTAGAAAACTAGCAATATGTAATAGGTGCTTTTGCAGCTCTGCCGAGCGGCCTATGATCCTGATCCGCTGAGGCACTGATGGGGACGCCTCCATGACTGACCGTGGCATGGAGTTCCTGAAACAGGTCAGGGATCACCTGTTCTATCTGAAGCTGCGGCCCGGCGGGGTCCGGCTTCAGGCCAAGGCGGCTGATTTGTCGGGGCTGCGGCTGAAAGGCTTCACGCTCAATTCAGCGGTTCTGACCCAGGTCAACTTCTCCGACGCTGAGTTGGAGGAGGTCAGCTTTGACATGTCCGACCTGTTCGGCGCCAATTTCACCCGCGCTGTTTTGGTCGGCTCGCGCTTTGTCCGCGCCGATCTGCGTGGGGCGAATTTCCTGAAGGCCAACCTGCGCCGCACCGATTTTGAAGAGGCCGATCTGCGCCCCGGCCAAATCCTGACCTTCGTGTCCGGTCGGGAGGAGGTGCGGCAGCGCACCAATCTTCAGGACGCCTCGTTGGACGGGGTGAATTTCAAAAACGCCGATCTCAGCCACGCCGATCTGACCAACAGCGGCCTGCGGGGCACCGATTTCGCCGGGGCCAACCTGTTCGCCGCCAATCTGGCCGGGGCCGATCTGAGCGACGCCAACTTCACCGGAGCCAAACTGAAGCGGGCGATCCTGAACGGGGCGACGCTGAATCAGACCATCCTGCGCAACGCCGATCTGCGCGACGCCGTGCTGCGCAACGTCGATTTTTCCAAGGCCGACGTGGTCGGGGCCAATCTGAACGGCGCAATTTACATGAAGGGCGGCGGCGGTCTGCGGCCCGAAGTGCGCCAGATGCTGGATTCTCACATTCTGTGGATCAACAGCGGCGGGCGGCATGGAACGCGGGCCGATTTTTCCGACATGGATCTGCGCGGCGTCGATCTGACCGCCGCCGATCTGTCCGGCGCGGTGTTCCGCAACGCCCAGATGAGCGAGGCGTCGCTCGCCAACGCCCAATTGTCGCTGGCGGATTTCGGCGGGACCAAGCTGTGCCGAGCCAAGCTGGATCAAGCCATCCTGACCGGGGCCAATCTGATGGGCGCCGATTTGTCGGGCGCCCATGCGGGCGACGCCGATTTTGGTCAGGTCGAGTTGCGCAAGCCAGACGGGACGCCGACCGGGCGTTGGTGGCCCGCCAACCTGTCGGGCGCGACGCTGAGCGGCGTTGACCTGCGCGGCGCGCGTCTGGGCGGCGCGCGGATCGTCGGAACGATCTTCGAGAACGCCAACCTCGCGTCCGCCGATCTGCGCGGCTGCGACGAGACCACGGCGGACCTGTCGCGCGCTTATCTGTCCGGCGCGCGCCGAGGTCCGCTGGCGGCGCGCGAGGAACCGGACAAGGTGGCCTTGCTGGCGATTTAGGCTGTAACGCCGTCCCAGGCGGCCAGCACCGCCGCCGCGTCGCTGGCCCGCCAGGGCGCGCGGGCGGGCGGGGCGCCGTCATCGACGCGCAGGCCCATCAGCGTTTCCACCAGCGGTTCGGTTCCCGGCGTCACCTGAAGCTGGCCGCGCGCGGCGATGTGCGGGTGCGCGGCGATCTCGCCGATTTCCGGCAGCGCCTCGAAACAGCAATCCACCGGGTCGAGCAGGGCTTGCCAATCCGCCAAATTGCGGCTGGCGAAAAGCTCGGCCAGTTCCGCCGTCAGCGCGCTTTGCGGCAGGGCGTCCGCCTGTCGGGCGAGCCAATCGGGGCGGTTCACCGCCGCGCAGAAGCCGCGCCAGAATTTCGGCTCCAGCGCCGACAGGGTGATGAAACGCCCGTCCGCCGTCTGGTAAATGCGGTAGCAGGCGACGCCGCCCGACAGCAGCGCCTCTCCCCGGTTCGGCATCTGGCCGCGCGCGGCGGCGGTCAAATTGATGCCCTGCCAGCCCAGCACGGTTTCCATGATCGACAGATCGAGGAAGCAGCCCGCGCCCGTCCGCTCCCGCCCGAACAGCGCCGCGACCACCGCCAACGCGGTTTGCTGGGCGGAGGCGAAATCGGCGACCGGCAGATAGGAAATCACCGGACGGTCGGGCAGGCCGGACGCGTCCAACCCGCCGCCGACCGCCATGTAATTCAAATCATGCCCGGCCCGCGTGGCGTAGGGGCCGCCATAGCCCCAACCCGACAGGCTGGCGTGAACCAAGCGCGGATTCAGCGCCCGCAGCCGCTCGCGCCCCAGCCCCAGCTTGTCCATCACGCCGGGGCGGTAGCTTTCGACCAGCGCGTCGGCTCGTGTGATCAGCGATTCCAGCGCCGCGCGGCCCTCCGCCGTCTTCAGATCCAGCGTGACGACGGTCTTGCCCGCCGTGAAGATCTTATACGCGGCGGTGACGCCGTCGCTGTCCTGCGGCCCGAGAAAGCGCAGCGGGTCGCCGTCCGGCGGCTCCACCTTCACCACCTCCGCCCCCAGATCGCCGAGAAGCTGGGCGGCGTGCGGGCCGGGCAGATACTGGCCAAGGTCGATGACGCGCAGGCCGGTCAGGAAGGGCAGGGGCATGGGGGCGTTTCCGTGTTTCGTCGGGGTTTTTGTTTTGAGGGATGGCTTTGCCCCCTCCCTAACCCTCCCCCGCTCACGCGGGAGAGGGGATGACCGGCGCTTGTCCGAAAGGCCCCCTCACCCCCCCGTCACGCTCATGTGCCGGGGGACCGCCGGGCCTTGGTGCTGGCGGTCGATGAGGAAGTCGTGGCCCTTGGGCTTGCGGGTGATGGCGTCGCGCACGGCGTCGATCAGCGGGCCGTCCTCGTCGCTCATCCGCAAGGGCGTGCGCAGGTCGGCGGCGTCCTCCTGGCCCAGGCACATGTAGAGGGTGCCGGTGCAGGTCAGCCGCACCCGGTTGCAGCTTTCGCAGAAATTGTGGGTCAGCGGCGTGATGAAGCCGACGCGCTGGCCGGTTTCCCGCACGCGGACATAGCGGGCGGGGCCGCCGGTGCGGTGGTCGCTCTCGTCCAGCGTCCAGCGTGTTTCCAATTCGGCCCGCAACTGGGTCAACGGCCAATATTGATCGAGCCGCGCGCCCTCGCCGATGTCGCCCATCGGCATGACCTCGATGAAGGTCAAATCAAAGCCCTGCTCGCCGCACCAGGCGACCATGCGGTGGATTTCGTCGTCGTTGACGCCCTTCAGCGCCACGCAGTTGATCTTGATCTTCAGCCCGGCGTCCTTGGCCGCCTGGATGCCGCCCAGAATCTTGTCGAGCTTGCCCCAGCGGGTGATCGCCTGGAATTTGTGAGGGTCGAGCGTGTCCATCGACACGTTGATCCGCCGCACCCCGGCCTCATACAGCCCGGCGGCGTGTTTGAACAGCATGGTGCCGTTGGTGGTCAGGGTCAACTCGTCCAGATCGCCCGACGCGATGTGACGGCCCAAGGCCCGGATCAGTTGCATCACGTCGCGCCGCACCAGCGGTTCGCCGCCGGTCAGCCGCAGTTTCCGCGTGCCAAGCTTGACGAAGGCGCTGCACAGCCGGTCGATCTCCTCCAGCGTCAGAACCTCCGCCTTCGGCAGAAAGCTCATGTCTTCGGCCATGCAATAGACGCAACGCAGGTCGCAACGGTCGGTGACGGACACGCGCAGATACTGCACGGCCCGACCGAACGGGTCGATGAGGGGGGCGGGGGACACGCTCGTCATCGGCAGGCTCCGCTGCGCGGCGCCCGGTTGGAGCGCCTTTTGTTGCGGGGCGCTCCAGAGGAGCGCCCATTGTTGGCGTCACGCATCATACAGAGATGGTGTCCCTTTGTCCCACAGGGTAGGGCAAGGCCGCCTTGACGGCGATCAAGTCTTGGTGAGGATCGGGTCAATGCGGTTTCCCCGTCGCCGCCGCGCGTTCGGCCTCATCCCGTTCGCGCAGATCGTCGTCGGTGGTGCGCGTCACCCGGGGCTGGCCCAGCGCGAAGGGCGCGCCGCCCTGGGCGAACTGGTCCTGAACCCGGCAATCCTCGCACATGCGGATGCGGTTGGCGGCCTCCGGCGTGGCGAACATCCAATGCTTTCCGGCCAGCGTCGCGACGATCTTCTCAATCGAGGATTTGGTGGCGAAGGGCTTGCCGCAGGACACGCAGCAATAGGGTTCCTCCTCCTTCACCACCGACGCGCCACGGGCGCGGTCGCGGAAGTCGATCTCCGGGACCAGCGTGATGACCGTCTCCGGGCAGGTCGTCTTGCACAGCCCGCATTGGACGCAGGCGTCCTGCGCGAAGGACAGCATCGGCTTGTCGGCGTTGTCGAGCAGCGCCCCGGTCGGGCAGGCCCCGACGCAGGACAGGCACAGCGTGCAGCCCGCCACATCCACCGCCACCCGGCCAAAGGGCGCCCCCGGCGGCAGCGGCAGAACCTCCACCGGAGTCGACGCCGCGCTGTGCAGATGGCGCAGGGCCAGCATGGTGACGCTGCGCTTGCTCCCCATCGGCAGGAACATCCCGGCCCGGTGCGGCGCGACGGCGTGCAGGCCCCACAGCTCCGCCGCCACGGCGTCGGGGTCGCGGGACTCGATCACCCCAACCCGGCCGGAGCCATAGCCAAGCCCGCTGAGGGCCGCCTCGGCCAAGCCGATCTGGCTGGCCAGCCCGGCGGTTTCCCCGACATTCTCCGGCCCGGTCAGCACGCGGACATGGGTGCAGCCATAGGCCAGCGCCAGCGCGAACAGATCGAATCCGGTCTGCGTCACCTCGTTCAGGGCGAAGGGGATGACGCGGGCGGGCAGCCCCCGGCCATGGCGGGCGATCAGGCCGATCAGTTCCTCCCCATGGCGCGGGTCGTGGATCAGCAGAGCGGGGGCGACACCCCCCGCCTTGGCGTAGGTGGTCAGCAGCGTGCGCAGACGCTCATACACCGTGGCGGCGGGCGGCAGGGCGTAGGTGGCGGCCCCGGTCGGGCAGACCGACGCGCAGGATCCGCAACCGGCGCAGACATGCGGGTCAATGGCGACGACGTCGCCGTTCGGCGTGATCGCCCCGGTCGGGCAGACGTCCAGACAGCGCGAACAGCCGGTCTTGCGGCTGCGGGAATGGGCGCAGAGGTCGGGCTTGTAATCGACGAACAGCGGCTTTTCAAACTCCCCCACCAGATTGATGAGGTCGAGCAGGGCGTGCGCCACCTGCGCCGGGTTGCCGGGATCGGCCCGCAAATAGCCGTCGCGCCGCCCATGGGCGGGGAACAGCGGCGCGCCGCCGGTCAAATCCAGGATCAGGTCGCAGCGGGCCGAGGCGCCGTGCCGCGCCGGTTCAAACGCCAGCGCCCCGCGCGCCGAGGGCAGGGCGGGGGCGTAATCATCCACCACGATCTCGAACGCGCCGACCCAGCCGCGCGCCGCGCGGATGCGGCCCCGGAACAGGGCGACGTCCATCACCGGCGGCGGCGCGACGTCGCGCGGCGCGGTCAGCAGCACGGTGACGTCAAGATGCTTGGCGAGCGTCCGCCCGGCCTCCACCGCGCGCTCGTCGGAGCCATAGACCAGACAGACCCCGTTGGAGGTCAGCGACAAGGCCCCGGTCGGCGGAATCGGCAGGGCCGCTTCGGCCAGCAGCGCGGCGATCTTCGGCAGGGCGTCCGCCCCCTCGTCCGACCAGCCCGCCCGTTCGCGGATGTTGGTGAAGCCCAGCGCCGCGTCGGGCGCCAGGTCCGCCGCGATTTCGCGGAACAGCGGCGCTTCCTGCGTGCAGGCGACCAGCAACGGCGCGCCGCCGCTGGCGGCGAGCGCCGCCTCGAACCGATCAAGCTGCGACCGGCACAACTGGCTGTGAACGGCGACCGCCCCCCCGGCCCCACAGGCCGCCCCCAGCGCCGCCCCATCCAACGCGACGCTTCCCGCGCAATCGCACACCAGCACCGTCCGGCCACCGATCATCATGCCGCCGCTCCCCCCAGGTTCCGCCGACAGTGATATGGGCGCGGGCGGGGGCTTGGGAATGGGAAAGTTGGGGAATGGGAAAGTTGGCGCAGGGCGCGCGCTTGCGGTCTTGCCATGGGTTTCGGAACGGGATTAAAAGATTCCCAGTGGACTTTCCGGGCGACCATGGCGCATGGCCTGGAATCGCCGTTGCGGAACATAACAAGAACTTCTAGACTGCGATTGTAGGAACGGATCGGTTCCGGGATCGCGAAAGCAAAAGGTGGCCAATGTCCGCGCAGCCGCGCCTGACCGCGATGGACCTGTTTTGTGGCGCTGGCGGGCTTTCCGAAGGGTTTCGCCAAGCGGGCTACCATGTGCTTATCGGCAATGACGTCGATGCGGCGGCCGGAGCCACCTATCGCGCAACCCATCCAGAGGCGGACTTCATCCTCGGCCCAATTCAGGAGATCGCGGTTGATCGGCTGATGGCGGCGGGCGGGGTGAAGCGCGGGGAGTTGGACGTTCTGCTGGGCGGCCCGCCCTGCCAAGCCTATTCCGTTTACAACCACCAGCGCGGTTTGCACGACGCGCGCGCCGGTTTGTTTCGCGAGTATCTGCGGATCGTTGACGGCCTGCGCCCCAAATGGGTGGTGATGGAAAATGTCACCGGAATCACCTCCATCGCCGGGGGGGCGGTTGTTCAGTCGATCAAGGATGAGTTGCGCGGGCTTGGCTACGCCGTCGATTGCCGGGTGCTGAAAGCCGAAGAGTACGGCGTGCCGCAGGAGCGGCGGCGCATCGTTTTCATTGGCAACCGGCTTGGCGCGCCGATTGACTTTCCCACCCCGACTCACGGACCTGCGGGCGGCGGTTTGGTGCCCTTCACCACGATTTGGGACGCCATCGGCGATTTGGCCCCCTTGGCCAACGGTCAGAAGCCAGGGCCGCAACCCTATGTGGACGAGGCGCGTCACTGGTTCCGGGCCTATGCCCGTGACGGCGCGTCAGGTCTGGTCGGCAACCACGACGCCCCCCGGCTCAGCCCGGTGAACGAGGCGCGGATGCGCCACATCCCAATCGGCGGTTCGTGGCGCGATATTCCGTTTGAGTTGCTGCCGGATGGTATGAAGCGGGCCAAACGCAGCGATCACACCAAGCGTTATGGCCGGATGCGGCCCGACGGGCTGTCCTGCACCGTGCTGACCAAATGCGATGTCCATTGGGGCGCTTACATCCACCCCCACCAGGATCGCGCCATTTCGGTGCGAGAGGCGGCGCGCTTGCAGGCCTTTCCCGACAGCTTCGTCTTTCAGGGATCGCGCACCGAGCAATATGTCCAGGTCGGCAACGCCGTTCCCCCCCTGCTGGGGCGACGCGTCGCCGAGGTTGTGGCCGAAGGGCTTGCCTGTGGCCAGCAGGGGATGGCGGCCTGACGCGGCCTTGTTGGCGGGTGGTTGGGTTGTCCGTTCCGCTCGTCGGCGCGCATCAGGAGCGGCTTGAGAGTTTTTCCGAAATTCGCTCTTCAAAGGTCTGAAGCGGAACGGGCGTGCCCCCGGTCAGCCCCTCGATGGCGCGCTCAAGCGTGGTGAAGACCGTTCTGGAAACCGTCAATTCAAAGCGGCTTTCATCGGCGCTCTTCACAAAATCAACCAGCAGCCAAGCGATGTCGGCGTTTGAGATTTCTGGAACGCTTTCCATCGGTCCCATGGATTCAAAAAAAGCGGTGTCCACGACGACGACCATTTTCTTTCCCCAGCGCCGCAAGGGGGGAACTTTGATCTGAAGTTGCGGCATCAACCGCTTTGGACCGCTGCTGCGGTAATCGGGACGGCGGAGTTTCGTGGGAAACAGCTTTGCCCCACCGGCCTGCGCGATGCTGTCGAATTCGACCTTCATCTCCGGGCCGGAAAAATACACCGCTTGAATCTCCAGGGCGCACCATTGCATGGGGTGGTCCGCCGGAAGATTCCGTTTCACCAGAACCATGTCGATGCGCCCGACATCCTCGCCTTCGCTGCCGTCAATGGTTCCGCCCGACTCCAGAAACCCGACCTCGCCCACCAGATGCGGGTTGGCGTCACCGAGAATGCTTTCGCCTGCCCATTGAAAGACCGCGTTGCGCTCATGGAAACGCGACGGGCAGAGCGCGCGCAAGCCGCCCCGTTCGTCCTCGATTGGAATCGCGATGTCGCCGCGCTTTTCATAAAGCCGAAGAGAGCATACGCCGCCGCCTTTGGTGCAGATCGCGTCAACCGACAGCCCCTTGAACGGGCAAATTTGATTGCTGGCCTGCTCCCGTTCTTTTTTCTGGCGGAGATCGCGCAACCGCGTCGTCTCCGCCGCTTTCAGGGGAGACGGGCTGGCGGCTTTCTCCTCCAGCGCAATCAAACGGTCGCGCTCCGTCTTGCTCAGGCGGGCCTTTTTGTCGGGTTTGAAGCGCGCCAAGGCCAGACGCTCATCGTCGCTGAGATCGGTGAAGGAGCGTCCATACCACTCCCCAATGCCAAAGCGGCGTGTGCTGTTCGGATCAAGCGTCATGGACGGACAATAGCACAATGTGCGGCGGTGTTGGGAAGGCTCTCCATGGCTTCCCAACACAACCCTTTTTTCACACCGCGCCTTGATGCTCGCCGGAAGAGCGCGCCCGCGCGTCGGTCGTGTGGGCTGAAAGAAATGGTCAATCCTTAGAAAGCAAAGCAATAGAAAAGAAACAAAATTTCCCCTATAACTTTCTGAAGACATCACGCTTTTAACCTCCAGTTAATCGCTTCGGTCACACTCTTGCTTGAGAGCATCCAAGAAAACATTCGAGATCTAAACAATTTGGCGGCGCGTCCGGCGATGGGGCGGATGGGCGGCTTTGATGGGGGAGCGTTCACCATGGGCATCAGCGCCGCAACCTTGTTCGGGTCCACCACGTCCGCCGCCGCTGCGGTGAAAATTCCAGCCGTGCCCGCCGCCGCCGCGACCGCCGAGGGCGGGTGGAAAGCCGTGTCGGCGGACAAGGCCAAGGGCGTCACCGACAAGGTGGAGATCAGCGCGCTGGGCAAGGCGTTGAAGGGCGTGGCCGGGGATGTGTTCGCCGCGCTGGGGGCCAAGGCGCGCGGCATGCTGGAGGGGCTGGTCAAGTCCAACCAGATGACCACGGAAGAGGTGTCGCTGGGGCTGCGGGCGCTGGCGACCAACGGCCTGTACACGCGCTTCAGCAAGGAACGGCCGCAGGACGCCGACGACGCCGACCTCGCCGCGCAGGGCAAAGTCTTGAGCGCGGCGGCGCAGCGTCGGGAAACGCGGGTCAGCGCTGCGCAGGACAAGATGATCGCCCTCATCGCGCCGTCGCGGGACGGCGGGCCGCAAGATCCGGCGGCGGACGCGGCGCGAACCGAGCAGGTGGCCGCCCTGAAGGCGGAAATCGACGACGCGCAGAAAGAGGAATGGGAAAGCGCCGGCGGCGATCCGTCGAAAAAGATGGGCGCTCTGTTCGGCGCGCGCCTGAAACGGGATGAAGAGGCGTTCAAACGGGCCGATTTCGGCGACACGGCGGACGGCTATCTCGCCCTGGACGACAAGAAGGGCCAAGACGCGCTGAAGCGCTTCACCGATCTGGGTTTCAAGCCCGAATTGTTCAAAAACGGGCTGAACAAATTCGTCGCCAACGTCGACATCCCCGAAGTCGGCAAGGGCACCTACACCGAATCCGCCGAGTATGAACCCGCCGCGCCCGATCCCGAACCGGAGGCGGCGGTCATCACCGACGCCACGCTGATGCTCGATGAGGCGGCCAAGGCGGCGTCGAAGGAATCGGCGTCCAAGGGCATGGCCGGCATGGGCAAGGTGACGAAGGACGCGCGCGACGCGCTGGACGACGGCTATCTCAAGCTGTCGGCCAACGGCAAGGCGGCGGATTTCGGCAAGGGCGATGAGACGATCATCAACACCGTGTTCAGCGGGCTGGACCGGCGGTCGCTGTTCGCCGTCGCCAGCAACGGCGGCGGCCTGTTCTCGGACACCGAACAGAAGGCCGCGCAATCCCTGATGAGCAAACAGCAGGACGAGGCGGCCAAACGCGCCGACCCGACCGGCAACGACGCCTCCGCCCGGTTGAAGGCGGGCATCACCTTCCTCGACGGCGTCAGCGCGGAGGAAAAGGCGTCGGCCAACTGGTCGGTGCAGCGGGCGGCGTCGCAACTCGCCTATGAAAACACCGTGCGCGCCGACAACAAGCCGTCGCTGGTCGCCGACAGCCAAAGCCCGGTCGTCCGCATGATTAAGGAGGCGATGGCGGCCAAGAAAGGCCAGTCGTTCGAGGACATGGCGGGCAAAGGCTTTGTCAAGGATTTGGCCGCCATGCCCCTGTTCCGTCAGGGCGTTCCCAGCGTGAAAGGCTATCTGACCATCCCGGTGGACGTGCGCGTCTGACCTCGCCGCGCCCTCACACCCCCGGTTCGTTGGCGTTGGGGAAGAACAGGGATTGGCCGTCGATCTGGTAATCGGCGATGGCCTTTTGCCCGTCCGCCGAGACCAGCCAATCGACGAAGCTCTGACCGTCCTTGGCCTTCACATGGGGAAATTTGGCCGGGCTGACCAGCATCACGCCATATTGGTTGAACAGCCGCTTGTCGCCTTCGACCAGAACCGCCAGACCGCCGCGATTCTTGAAGTTCAGCCAGGTGCCACGGTCGGCCAGGGCGTAGCCCTCCAGCGCGGCGGCGGTGTTCAGGGTCGGCCCCATGCCTTGGCCAATCGCCTTGTACCAGCCGCCTTCCGCCTTGGCCGGGTCGAGGTTGGCGGTTTTCCACAGGGACAGCTCGGCCTTGTGGGTGCCGCTGTCGTCGCCGCGCGACACGAAGGGGGCCTTGGCGGCGGCGATCTTGCCCAGCGCGTCGGCGACGTCCGTCGATCCCTTGACGCCGGCCGGATCCTTGGCCGGGCCGACGATGACGAAATCGTTGTACATCACCGGCTTGCGTTCGGCGGCGAAGCCCTCGGCGACGAATTTGTCTTCGGATGGCTTGTGGTGGACGAACAGCACGTCGGCGTCGCCGCGCTTGGCCAGATCAATGGCCTGCCCGGTGCCCTTGGCGACGACGCGCACCGCGATCCCCGCCTTCGCCGTGAAGGTCGGCAGCAGCGCCTTGAACAGCCCGGAATCCTCGGTCGAGGTGGTGGAGGCCACAGTGATGAAACGCTCCTCCGCCCGCGCGGTCGCGCCCAAACCCAGCCCGAACAGGGCGACGGCGGCGGCGCAACCCAGCGCGGCCCGGCTGATGAATGAACGGCGCAACATTCCGTGATCCTCCCTTGACGCGTTGTGATCGACAAGACGTAACGCATCGCCCGGCCCTCGGCCAGTCCCCGCCCGTCAAAAGCTACCGCTTCGCCGCCTCGCGCAGCAGGGATGCGACGAAATTGACCAGCAGGGACAGGGTCATCAGCACCATCCCCAGCCCCAGCGCGGTGGGCAAATCGCCCTTGCTGGTTTCCAGCGCGATGGCCGTGGTCATCACGCGGGTGGCGTGTTCGATGTTGCCGCCGACGATCATCACCGCGCCAACCTCCGCCGAAGCCCGACCGAACCCGGCCAGCACGGTGGTCAGCAGGCTCCAGCGCGCTTCCGACAGCAGCGTCGTCAGCGTGTCGAGCGGCCCGGCCCCGGTGACGCGCAACAGATCGTCATACTCGACCAGCAGATCCTCCACCGTCTGGCGGGCCAGCGAGGCGACGATGGGAACGATCAAGACCGTTTGCGCCACGATCATCGCGGTGGGGGTGAACAGCAGCCCCAGCACGCCAAAGGGGCCGGAGCGCGACAGCAGCAGGAACACGACCAGCCCGACCACCACCGGCGGCAACCCCATCAGGGTGTTCAGCAGCACCGACAGCCCGCGCCGTCCGGGAAAGCGCAGAGCGGCGACGGCGGCCCCCAGCGGCAGGCCGATGAGCGTGGCGGCCAGAACGGCGGTCAGGCTGACCCGCAGCGACAGGCCGACGATGCGCGTCAACCCGTCGTCCAGCGTCACGATCATCTGAAGGGCCGTGGCCAGCGCCTGGGTGAAATCCTGCATCGGGTCCGGTGGCTTGCGGCAATGGTTGGGTGCGGCGATGGTTGGGCTTGCCGCCGCGACGGCGGTCGCCCATGCTTGGCCGCATGAGCAACACGCCCCTCACCATACAGCCGGATCCGGCGAACCCCAAGCTGACCGAGCGCGTGTCCGGCCTGGACCAGGACGGACGCCCGGTCGAAACCTCCGTCACCGTCGAGCGTCCGTTGACGCTCTATCTGAACGGGCAGGAGATCGTCACCATGATGACGATCGGCGATTACCCGGATTGTCTGGCGGTCGGCTATCTGCTGAATCAGAACATGCTGCGGCGCGACGACCGCATCACCGCCATCGACGTGGACGAGGAGACCGACACGGTGGTCGTCCGCACCGAACGCGCCACCGATTACGAAGCCAAGCTGAAGAAAAAGACCCTCACCTCGGGCTGCGCCCAAGGCACGGCCTTTGGCGACGTGATGGAGGTGTTCGAGACGGTGCGGCTGCCGACCGACGCCCGCCTGCGCACCTCCTGGATCTACGCGCTCTCCAAGGCGATCAATTTGACGCCGAGCCTGTATCTGGAGGCCGGGGCGATCCATGGCTGCGTGCTGTGCCAGGAGGACCGCCCGCTGGTCTATATGGAGGATGTCGGGCGGCACAACGCGGTGGACAAGGTGGCCGGGTGGATGCATCTGAACCATGTTTCGGCTGCGGACAAAATCTTTTACACGACGGGTCGTTTGACTTCCGAAATGGTTATCAAGACGGTGCAGATGGGGATTTCGATCCTGATTTCCCGCTCCGGCTTCACCGCCTGGGGGGTGCAGTTGGCGCGTCAGGCCAACGTGACCCTGGTCGGGCGGGCCAAGGGGCGGCGCTTTCTGGCGCTGGCCGGAACCGACCGCCTGATCTTCGACGCCGACCCCGCCACAGCGGGCGAGGAAGACCAAAAGCACGGGCGCAAGGGGGGCCGCGCGGATGAGTGAGGTAGTGGGGTTGCTGCTGGCCGGCGGGTTGTCGCGCCGGATGGGCGGCGGCGACAAGAATTTGCAGCGGTTGGCCGGTCGGACGATTCTGGAGCGGGTCATCGACGCCGCCCGCCCGCAGGTCGGCGCGCTGGTGCTGAACGCCAACGGCGACCCGGCGCGCTTCGCCCAATTCGGCCTGCCGGTGGCGGCGGACGTCGTCGGCGGCTATCCGGGGCCGTTGGCCGGGGTGTTGACCGGGCTGGAATGGGCGCGCGACCACGCGCCGGACGCCCGTTGGGTCGTCACCTTCGCCACCGACGCGCCCTTTCTGCCGGGCGATCTGGTGACGCGCCTGACGGCGGCGGTGGAGCGCGAGGGGGCGGATCTCGCCTGCGCCCGCTCCGACGGGCAGACCCATCCGGTCTTCGGGCTGTGGCCGGTGGCGCTGGCCGCCGATCTGCGCCGCGCCGTGGAGGAGGAGGAGGTGCGCAAGGTGGATGCCTGGACCGGGCGCTACCGGCTGGCGGTGGCCGATTTCTCCATTGATCCGGTGGATCCCTTCTTCAACGCCAACCGGCCCGAGGACATTGAAGAGGCCGAACGGCTGCTGGTCTGGGGGGCCTCGCGGTGAGCGACGATCCGGCCTCGGAACCGTTGAACCGCATTGAAACCCTGCCGTTGGGAATCGTGGTGGAGCGTCGCGCCTCGACCAGCCCATGGGCCGAATGGTCCTGGCGGGTGGCGGCGGTGATCCCCGGCGCCGGGCCGGTCGAGCCGCCGGGCCGGGTTTTGCGCGCTGGCGAGGGCTGGACCCACACCCACGCGGCGACGCTGGAACTGGAGCTGTTCCGCACCGACACCGAAGGCTACCGCCTGAATCTGTCGCAGGAGCCGCCCCGCCTGTGGGTGGTGCTGCGCCCCGACGCGGAGGGCGAGGGGATGGTCCCCGTCGTCGTCACCGCGTCCGCCCATGAGGGGGAGGGCTATCAGGTCGGCATGGATGTGGTGGAAACCGTGCCGATGCCGCCGGAAATCGCCGCTCTGGTCCGGGATTTCGTCGATCAGCACCATGTCGACGTGCCGTTCGAGAAGCGCGAGCGCAAACGGCATTTCGACAAGGACGGCAAACGGGGCGGTGGGCCGCGATGAGCGACGAAGCGTTCCTGTCGCGCTGGTCGCGGTTGAAGCGCGCGTCGGCGACGCCGCCGGTTCCCGCGCCGCCAACCACCGAGCCGCCGGTCGCGGCGGCGTTGGTGGAGACAGAGGGGGACGCGCCGCCGGTTCCGATGGACGAAGCCGCCGATCCGCTGGCCGATCTGCCCTCGGTTGAGGATTTGACCGCCGAGTCCGACTTCACCCCCTTCCTGCGCGCCGACGTGCCGGAGGATCTTCACCGGCAGGCGCTGCGCAAGCTGTGGACCTCCGACCCGGTTTACGCCAACGACGATGGGTTGAAGGATTACGCCGACGACTACACTGGCCTGTTCAACCTGAGCGAGCCGGTGAAAACGCTCTACCGCGTCGGGCGCGGTTTTTTGACTGATGACCCAGAATCCCCCTCTCCCCCCCGGGGAGAGGGTTGGGGTGAGGGGGAGGCGCAGCAGGATGTTTCTGTCGAAGCTGACAGCTTGTCTTCGCCAACCAACGCGTTGCCTTCGCCGATCGAGACTCCGCTCGCCGACCCTGTCCTCGCCGCCGATCCCCCTCACCCCAGCCCTCTCCCCGGGGGGGAGAGGGAGGACGCGCCGCCGACCCAATCCTGAGGCAAAACGTCGCATCCCATCGCGCCCCTTACAACGCAAGGGGCGCTCTGACAGCACGAGCATAGCGCTTTCAGAAAGAGTGGTTTGGACCACATTTTTGCCCTGTCCTTTGTTGACAAAGCGTCTGGCCGGGCTTTCTTATTAACGACATCTGCCGTGTTAAGCCTCTGTCTGGCAAAGGCTTTTCGCAGATGCACCAAAATGGGCGAGGGTCCGCTTGGACCATTTGGCGAGGCGCTGAACGCCGCGCCGCAAAGCCTGTGCCATGTGGGTTGGGGAGGGTTTCGGCCTGTGGCCATAAGCGCCGATCACGCGGTTGACGACACGGACTCCGTCCCCTTGGCGGAGGAGGAGTTGTTGCGCGCGCGCCTCTACGGCCTGCTCGCCCGCCTGCTGCGCGCCCCGCCCGACGCCGATCTGCTGGCTGGTTTGTCGGAAATTCGTGGCGACGGCGGTCCCTTCGGCGACGCGCTCGATCATTTGGCCAGCGCGGCGCGCGATGACGACGCGGCGGCGGTCGCGGCGGAACACACCATCCTTTTCATCGGCGTCGGCGGCAGCGAACGCTTGCCCTACGCCTCTTACTATTTGACCGGCTTCATGAACGAAAAGCCGTTGGCCGAACTGCGCGACGACATGGCCCGGTTGGGCATCGCGCGCGCCGACGGGGTGAGCGAGCCGGAAGACCATCTGGCCGCGCTGTTCGAGATGATGGCCGGGCTGATCGGCGGCGCCTTTGGTCTGTCTGATGGTGGGCCGGTCGGTTTGGTCGAGCAGCGGCGCTTTTACGACCGTCACATCGGCTCTTGGGCCGGGCGGTTCTTCGCGGATCTCCAGACCTCGCCCTCGGCGCGCTTTTATCGGGCGGTCGGCGCGGTCGGCGAACAGTTTTTGGCGGTCGAGGGCCGGGCCTTCGATCTTGCGGCGTGATGGACGGATGGACGGGAGCGAGACCATGACCGATCGGACGAAGACGGATAAGCCCAACAGCGCCCTGGCGCGGCGCGACCTGTTCCGCGTGGCCGGTCTTGGCGTCGGCGCGTTGGGCGCCGTCGCCGTCGGGGCGGTCGCCGTCACCGGCCCCGCCGAAGCCGCGCCCACAGATTCCACCACCACCACGGGCTACCGCGAGACCGACCATGTTCGGAAGGTCTACGAGCTGAGCCGCTTCTAAGAGGATCGCCCCGATGCTCATCAAGAAAAGCGCGGCCGCCGCCGGTGGCCGTCATCTGTCCCGCAGCCTGTCGCAGACCGTCGGCGCCGTCACCGGGGCCACGGTGGACCGCCGCGCCTTTCTGCGCGGCTCCGGCCTTGCCGCTGGCGGCGCGGCGCTCGCCGCGACGATGCCCTTTGGCATGGTGAAGAAGGCGGACGCCGCCGGTCCGGCGACCGCCGCCGCTGGCGCGCCGATCAAGCAGCTCAAGACCATCTGCACCCATTGTTCGGTCGGCTGCACCGTGGTGGCCGAGGTTCAGAACGGCGTGTGGATCGGCCAGGAACCCGGTTTCGACAGCCCGATCAATCTGGGCGCCCATTGCGCCAAGGGCGCGGCTGTGCGCGAACACGCGCATGGCGAACGCCGCCTGCGCTATCCGATGAAGATGGTCAACGGCGTCTGGACCCGCCTGTCCTGGGATCAGGCGATCCAGGAGGTCGGCGACAAGCTGTTGGAGATCCGGCAGAAATCCGGCCCCGACGCGGTGTTCTGGCTGGGGTCGGCCAAGCACAGCAACGAACAGGCCTATCTGTTCCGCAAATTCGCCGCTCTTTGGGGCACCAACAACGTCGATCATCAGGCGCGCATCTGCCATTCGACGACGGTGGCGGGCGTGGCCAACGTCTGGGGCTACGGCGCCATGACGAACAGCTACAACGACATTCAGAAGTCGAAGGCGCTGTTCTTCATCGGCTCCAACGCCGCCGAGGCGCACCCGGTGTCGATGCTCCACATCCTGAAGGCCAAGGAGCAGAACAACGCGCCGTTGATCGTCGCCGATCCGCGCTTCACCCGCACCGCCGCCAAGGCCGACGAATACATCCGCTTCCGCCCCGGCACCGACGTCGGCCTGATCTGGGGCATCCTCTGGCACATTCTGGAGAATGGCTGGGAGGACAAGGACTACATCGCCAAGCGCGTCTACGGCTTTGACGACATCCGCGCCGAGGTCGCCAAATGGACCCCGGCGGAGGTGGAGCGCGTGACCGGCGTTCCCGGTTCGCAGCTCAAGCGCGTGGCCCGCACGCTGGCGTCGAACCGGCCCGGCACGCTGGTCTGGTGCATGGGCGGCACCCAGCACCACATCGGCAACAACAACACGCGGGCCTATTGCGTCCTGCAATTGGCGCTGGGCAACATCGGCGTGTCGGGCGGCGGCACCAACATTTTCCGTGGCCACGACAACGTCCAGGGCGCCACCGACTTCGGCGTGACGTCGGACAGCTTGCCCGGTTATTACGGTCTGGCCGACGGCGCGTGGAAGCATTGGGCGCGCGTGTGGGAACTGCCCTATGAGAGCGTCCTCGCCCGCTTCGCCTCCAAAGAGTTGATGGAGAAGACCGGCATTCCGGTGTCGCGCTGGTACGACGGCGTGCTGGAAGCCAAGGAGAACATGGACCAGCCGGAATCCCTGAAGGCGATGGTCTTCTGGGGCCACGCGCCGAACAGCCAGGTTCGTTTGCCGGAAATGAAGAAGGCGATGGAGAAGCTGGAGCTTCTCGTCGTCGTCGATCCCTACCCGACGATGACGGCGGTGCTGTCGGATCGGAAGGACAATTTCTATCTGCTGCCCGCCGCCACCCAGTTCGAAACCTACGGGTCGCGGACGGCGTCGAACCGTTCGGTGCAGTGGGGCGAGAAGATCATCGAACCGCTGTTCGAGGCGAAGACCGATCATGAGATCATGTATCTCTTCGCCAAGAAATTCAGCTACGACAAGGATCTGTTCAAGAACATCAAGATCAATGGCGCCGAGCCGCTGGTCGAGGACATCACGCGCGAGTGGAATCGCGGCATGTGGTCGGTCGGCTACACCGGCCAGTCGCCGGAGCGCATGAAGCTGCACATGCAGCATCAGGCCACCTTCGACAAGACGACGCTGCGCGCCGTCGGCGGTCCCTGCGACGGCGAGTATTTCGGTCTGCCCTGGCCCTGCTGGGGCACGCCGGAGATGAAGCATCCGGGCAGCGCCAACCTGTACGACACTTCGTTGCCGGTGGCCGAGGGCGGCGGCGCCTTCCGCGCCCGCTTTGGGGTGGAGCGCAACGGCGTGACCTTGCTGGCCGAAGGCTCCTACCCGGAAGGTTCGCCGATCAAGGACGGCTATCCCGAAGTCACCATGGCGATGCTGCAAAAGCTGGGCTTCGACAAGGATCTGACGGCGGAGGAACTGGCGGTCATCCAGAAGATCGGCGGCGAGAAGATCGGCGCGGTGTCCTGGACCACCGACCTGTCGGGCGGCATCCAGCGCGTGGCGGTCAAGAACGGCCTGAACCCGCCGGGCAACGCCAAGGCGCGCTGCGTCGCCTGGAACTTCCCCGATCCGGTGCCGATCCATCGCGAACCGCTCTACACCCCGCGCCGCGATCTGGTCGCCAGCTACCCGACTTACAAGGACACCAAGTCCTGGCGTCTGCCGACGCTCTACAAGTCGATCCAGGACCGCGATGTGTCCAAGGAATACCCGATCATCCTCACCTCGGGCCGTTTGGTCGAGTATGAGGGCGGCGGCGACGAAACCCGGTCCAACCCCTGGCTGGCCGAGTTGCAGCAGGACATGTTCGTGGAGATGAACCCGTTCGACGCCAACAACGCCGGAATCAAAGACGGTCAAATGGTGTGGGTCGAAGGGGCCGAGAAGGGCCGCGTCAAGGTCAAGGCGATGGTGACGGAGCGGGTGGGGCGCGGCGTCGCCTTCATGCCCTTCCATTTCGGCGGCTGGTATCAGGGGCAGGATCTGCGGTCGAAATACCCCAAGGGGGCCGATCCGATCGTGCTGGGCGAGGCGGCGAACACCGCCACGACCTATGGCTATGATTCGGTGACGCAGATGCAGGAAACCAAAACCACCCTTTGCCGCATCGCGGCGGTTTGAGCACGGGAGCGCTGAACCATGGCCCGCATGAAATTCCTGTGCGACGCGGAACGCTGCATCGAGTGCAACGCCTGCGTCACCGCCTGCAAGAACGAGAATGAGGTTCCCTGGGGCGTCAACCGCCGCCGGGTCGTGACCATCAACGATGGCAAGCCGGGCGAACGGACGATCTCCGTCGCCTGCATGCATTGCTCCGACGCGCCGTGCAAGGCGGTCTGTCCGGTCGATTGCTTCTATCAGACCGACCAGGGCGTGGTGCTGCACAACAAGGATCTGTGCATCGGCTGCGGCTATTGCTTCTACGCCTGCCCGTTTGGCGCGCCGCAATACCCGCAGGCGGGCAATTTCGGCACGCGCGGCAAGATGGACAAATGCACCTTCTGCTCCGGCGGCCCAGAAGAGGACATGTCCGAAGCCGAATTCAAGAAATACGGGCGCAACCGTCTGGCCGAAGGCAAGCTGCCGCTCTGCGCCGAAATGTGCTCGACCAAGGCGCTGTTGGCCGGCGACGCCGACAAGGTGTCGGACATCTACCGCGAGCGCGTCGTCGCCCGTGGTTTCGGTTCCGGCGCCTGGGGCTGGGGCACGGCGTACCAGACCAAGAACGGGCAGGAGCGCGACCAGCTTCGCGAGCGCAAGCCGGGGCAATGACCATGCGTGGTCTTTCCCTGATCGCGGCGGCGTCCGTCGCCCTGCTGGCCGGGTGCCAGGAGGATTCGGCGCCGCGCCCGATCCACATCGAGAAGGGCGTCTACCAGGGCGCCCCCGACACGCCGCGCACCGAAGACGAGTTGCGGGCGCTCCAGCAGCGCGCCGCGACTCAACGATTCTGAGCGGGAGAGATACGATGACGCGGCGCCTGCCCCTTTCCAACGCCGCCTTGGCCATGATGGCCCTGGCTCTTGTCGGCGGGTTGACCGTCGCCGCTCCTGCGCTGGCCGCTTCCAGCGACGCGCCGCCGGTGCCCACCCAGATCGAAGGGGTGAATCGGGGCGACGTCTGGCAGGCCGTGCGGACCGGCCAGACGGTGGGCGTCGTCTCGATCCCCGACAAAAAAGCCGCCGTGCTGATCCAGTCGGAGGGGGAGGCGTGGCGCGCCCTGCGCAACGGGCCGCTCAGCCAGTATGGTTCCTGGGTGTTGGGCGGAATTTTCGCGGTTTTGGCCCTGTTTTTCCTGCTGCGCGGGCGGATCCGCATCGACGGGGCCAAGACTGGCAAAACCATCCAGCGCTTCAACGGTTTTGAACGCGCCGCCCATTGGTTGACGGCGGGCAGCTTCGTCGTGCTGGCCGTGTCGGGCCTCAATCTGCTGTATGGGCGTTTCACCCTGCTGCCGCTGTTGGGGCCGCAGCCTTTCGCGACGCTGACCCATTACGGCAAGCTCGCCCACAATTTCCTCGGCTTCGCCTTCATCCTTGGGCTGGTGCTGATCTTCCTGCTGTGGGTGCGCCACAACATTCCCGAACGCCATGATCTGGTGTGGTTCCTGAAGGCGGGCGGCCTGTTTTCCAAGGGCGTTCATCCCCCGGCCCGCAAGTTCAACGGCGGCCAGAAGGTGATTTTTTGGTCCACCGTGGTCGGCGGCGGGATGTTGGCCTTCACCGGCGTGCAACTGATCTTCCCCTTCAGCTTCGCCACCCTGGCCGAGTTGCAACTGTTCCAGTTGGGCCACGCGGCCATCGCCATCATCATGATCGCCATCATCGTCGCCCACATCTACATCGGCTCGGTCGGCATGGAGGGCGCCTTCGCCGCCATGGGCGACGGGCAGGTCGAACTGCAATGGGCGCGCGAGCATCATTCCCTGTGGGTCGAGGAAGTCACCGGCGAGAAGCCCGGCCACCACCACGGCCACGGGACTCCGGCGGAGTAGCAGGGGAGGGGGCAAAAGCGAACCGGCCCGCCCCTCTTGACGCCGCCCCGCCGATCTGGCTCGCTGCCGCTCCGATTGTGACGGAGCCACCCCCGATGACCGAGCTTGCCAATCTGACCGAACGCCGGGCGATCATCGACGTCTGCCTCGCCATGAATCGGCTGGGCGTCAATCAAGGCGCGTCGGGCAATCTGTCGATGCGGATTGCCGACGGCTTTCTCGTCACCCCGACCAGCCTGCCCTATGACGAAATGACGCCGGAGGACATCGTCGCGATGGGCTTCGACGGAACCTATGTCGGCGGGCGCCGACCGTCGTCGGAATGGCGGTTTCACCGCGACATTCTGCGCGCCCGCGCCGACGTGGACGTCGTGCTGCACGCGCACCCGACCTTCGCCACGGCGCTGGCCGTGCATGGTCACGGCATCCCCAGCTTTCATTACATGGTGGCGTTGGCTGGCGGCGATTCGATCCGCTGCGCGCCCTACGCCACCTTCGGGACGCAAGAGCTGTCCGACCACGCGCTTGCCGCGCTGGACGGGCGGTTGGCCTGCCTGCTGGCGAACCACGGCATGATCGTTCTGGGCAAAAGCGTCAAAGCGGCGTTGGCCTTGGCGGTGGAGGTCGAAACGCTGGCCCGCCAATATCTTTACGCCCAACAGCTTGGCGAGCCGGTGATCCTTCCGCCCGCCGAAATCGCGCGGGTGGCCGAGAAAATGCGCCGGATGAAATACGGTCAACCCATCGACGACAACGACGCCCCGGAAGACACCGCGCGCCCGCGCGCGTGACTGCCCCCTTACGGCGTCAGTTGCGCCATCGGCTTGTGCGAGGCGACGCGCAGCAGCGGGCGGGAGCCGTCGACGGCGTCGAGTTGCAAAGAGCGCTCCTCCGCCGGGGGCTGGTAAACGGCGGGCAGGGTCAGGGTGATGCGGGCGCCTTGGCCCGGCTCGCTCGTCACTTCGATGTCGCCGCCCAACATGGCGGTGTAATGACCGACCAAGGTCAACCCCAGACCGGCGCCGCGCCGCTTGCCGCTGGTCGGCGTCGCACCGCCCTGGACAAAGGGTTGGAACAGCCGTCCGGTCTGCGCGCTGGGGAAGCCGCGTCCGGTGTCGGTCACGGTGAAGCGGAACCAGGACACGCCGTCGCGCTCGGTCTTTTCGGCCCCTAGGACGACCGCGCCGCCCTGGGTGAATTTGCAGGCGTTGTCCAGCAGGTTGAGCAGGGCCTGCCGCACCTTGGTGAAATCGGAATGCATCGCGCCCAACCCGGCGGCGGCGGCGATGTCCAGGCTGTTGTCGTGCAGATCGGCGTTGGGCAGGCTGCGTTCGCGCACCTCGACCAACAGGCGGTTGACGTCGAAATCCTGAAGGCAGACATCCATCGCCCCGGCCTCGATCTTGGCGTAGTCAAGCAGCGAATCGACCAGCCCGACGAGCTGTTCGCCGGTCCATTGGATGTGTTCGACGTCGGTCGCCAACTCGGTCACGCCCAGCCGGTGCAACTCGCTCATCAGCGTTTGACTGGATTGGATGATGTCGGTCAGCGGGCTGTGCAGTTGCTGGCCCATGTTGACCAGAAAATTGGTCTTGGCCTCGTTGGCGTTTTCGGCGCGGGCCTTGTCGCGCAGCAACGCGCTCGTCTGAATGTCGCTTTCCTGCCGTTCGCGCTCGGTGGCCTCGGCGGTGGCGCGCAGGCGGTGGACGGCGCGCGCCATGGCGGCGATTTCATCGTCGCCCCGGATGGCGGGCAGCGGAAAATTCGTCTGTCCAGCGGCCAGCGCCGTCACCGCGTCGGCCAGGCTGTGGACGGGCCGCCCAACGCTGCGCTGGATCAGCCACACCGCCAGCAGACCGATCAGCAGAATCACGCCGCCAACGGACAGGGCGATCGTGGTGTAGCCGCTCATGCTGGTCGTGAGGGCGCTGCGCAACCCGTCGGCCCCGCCGTCGGCGCGGCGGCGCACCTCGCCGATGTTGGCGGCGATTCCGGCGGCGTTGGGGGCCATCGCGTCGGCGCGCAGCCCATCCTCCTCCACCACCGTCGCTTCGACGCGGGTTATGTTGTCGTCGGCCTTGGCCAGCAGATCGCCGACCTCGCCAATGATCTGGCGGGTGCCGGACACCCACAGATAACGGTTCATCTCCGCCAGCTTGTTGCGGGCGTTGGCCAACTCCGTCCGCATGGCTTCGGCGTCCAGCGGATCGCGGCGCTCGACGTAGCGGGACAGATGCTCTTGCATCAGCAGGACGGCGACGGTGGCGTCGCCGGCCAGCGCGCTCGAATCGACGCCGCCGGCGTTCTTCAACTGCCCAAGCTTTTCACGGGTCTGGCTGACCAGCGGTTCCAACGCGGTGATGATGCGGGTGTTGCGGTCGTTGCGCAGGGCGATGATGCGCTGCACCGCCGTCCAGTAATCGCCGAGCGAGGCGTTGGCCTTGGCCAGCGCCGTCTGGTCGGCGGGGTCGGTGGCGGCCTTGGTCAGCGTCGCGAGTCGCTCGCTGATGCTGTCATGGCGCAAGGTGGCGTCGAGCAGGCTTTGGTCGTCGCCATAGGTCAGATGATCGCGAACCGACACCTCAAGATCGCGCAAGGCGATGTCGGCGTCCGCCGCTGTTTGCGAGATGTCGGCGCTGTTGGAAAAGGCGCCGACGTCGCGGCTCACCGCGTAGAACCAGCCAAGGCCGACGATGGTCAGCGCCAGCACCAAAGCCAGCGCCACGCCAAAGCCGACCGAGATCCGGGAGGCCACGGTCATCGCGCGGAATCGGGGCAGGCCGCCGCTCCGGGACAGAATGCCGCTCCGCTTCACGCCAACTCCCGCACGCGATGTCCAATCCAAAAAGGCGCGGGGCGAAGGGCCGCCGCGCGGGCGGGATTGTAGCTTGGCGCGCTCGTCTCGCAAACAGGCAAGTGGAGATTACGCGTCGTCCGTCGGGTTGGAAAAGGCGTAGGCTTGCATGCCGAGGCTGCCATGCTCGAACCCGGCGTGCAGTCGTTCGGCCCGCGCGCTCTCGCCCGCCGCTCCGAAGGCGACTGGCAGGGGCAGGAAATGCTCATCGCTGGGGTGGGCGCGGCGGGCGTCGGGGCTGTTGGTCTGCCAGTTGGCCAGCGCGTCGGAGTCGCCAGCGGTGAGCGTGGCGTCGAGCCAGTTGGCGAAGTCGCCAGCCCAACGGGCCACCGCGCCGCCGCCGAACTGGAACTCCCGCAGATTGTGAACCGCGCCGCCGCTGCCCAGAATCAACACGCCTTCGCGGCGCAGCGCGGCCAATTGCCGACCCATCGCGATGTGGTCGGCGGCGCTGCGCCCCGGTTGCACCGCGAGCTGCGCCACCGGAATGTCGGCCTCGGGGTACATCAGCATCATCGGCACCCAAGCGCCGTGATCCAGCCCTTGTGTCGGGTCCACGACAGCGCCGGTCAGTCCGGCGACCCGCTCGGCCAAAGCGGGCGCGCCGGGAGCCGGGTAGCGAAGTTGGTAGAGCGCGTCGGGAAAACCATAGAAATCATGGACGGTTTCCGGCGCGACGGCGCCGCTGACCGCTGGCCGCCGGGTGGTCCAATGGGCCGAGACGGCGAGAACCGCGCTGGGGCGTCCGAGTCGGGTCCCCAACCCGGCGAGAAAATCCCGACCAGGGCTGTTTTCCAGAATCAGGGTGGGGGCGCCGTGGGAGACGAAGACGGAGGGAAAGACGGTCATGTCGGGTCGGACTCCAGCCGGGCCATAGGGCGGGGCCTGCGTGATGTGGGGGCTGGCGACCATTGGACCAAAGAAAAACCCCAGCGCATAGGCTGGGGTTTTCCGAAACTCTGTTCCCATTCACGCAACAAACACGCGGCGAAGTTGGGAACAGTTATTTGTAAGCGATCAATGCAGGTGCTTGGGCAGTTCGCCGATCGACTGCTCGATCAACAGATCCGCCTGGGCGGCCTGGAGACCACCGGCCAGAAGACGACGGCTGGCGTCGATGGCGACATCGACGGTCAGGTTGCGCACTTCCAACACCGCAGCGGCTTCCGCCTGGGCGATGCGGGTCAAGGCCTGCGCCTCGCGACGCTTCAACGCCGCCTCGAGATCGGCGCCGGCCTGCGCGCGCAGACGGGCCGCTTCTTCGCGGGCGTGGGACAGGATGGCGTCCGCTTCCTTCAGCGCGTCGGCCTGACGGCGCTGATAGCCGCTGAGCAGGGCGAGAGCGTCCTTGTGCAGACGCTCGGCCTCGTCCAGTTCGGCGCGGATCTTGGCGGCGCGGGCGTCGAGCAGGGCGGTGATCGCCGCCGAAGCCTTCTTCCACACCAGGGCCATGAAAATAACGAAGGAGACGGCGACCCAGAATTCAGGCTTTTGGATCATCACCGGCGCTCCTCAATCACAGCGGCCACAGCGGCTTCGGCCTGCGCCGAGTCGACGTCGATTCCAGCCAGACGGCTGGCGATGTCGCGGGCGATGTCGGCCGATGCGATGCGGACGTTGGCGATGGCCTGTTCCTTGGCCGAGGCGATGGACGCTTCGGCGGCGGTCAGACGGGCGGAAAGGTCGGCGTTGAGCGCGGCCTGACGGGCCTGATTGTTCGCCTCAATCTCCGCGCTGGCCTGACCGATGAGGGTCAACGCCTCGGCGCGGGCGCCGGCGAGGGACTTCTCGACCTGGGCCAGAACGGCTTCGGCCTCTTCCTTCAACTGGGCGGCCTTGGCGAGGTCACGCGAAATGCGCTCTTGCCGCGCCTCCAGAACCTCAGCCACGCGCGGGAGCGCTTTTTTGGACATGAGGTAATAGAGAACGCCGAAGGTCAGCGCCAACCAGAAGATCTGGGTCGGGAAATTGGCGGGATTGAGCTGCGGCAGGCCGCCGGAAGCGTGCTCGCCGCCGTGCGCCGCGTCCGGAGTGTGCTCCGCCGCAGCCGCCAGGACAGTGCCAGCCATCGTGGTGAGGGTGACGAGCGAAGCGCCCGCCACACCCGACCAGCGGGCCAGCCGGCCTTTGGCCAACAGGTTCGGCATGATCGGTCCCCCTAGGCAAAGGAGCGGCGCCGCAACGTCCCGAAGGAAGCTCGGCGCCGCGTCAGAGCGTTGTTTTGTAAAGAGCCGCTCTGGCCTTAGGCGAACAGGATCAAGAAGGCGATCAGCAGGGCGAACAGCGCGACGGCTTCCGTCAAAGCGAAGCCCAGAATGCCGATCGGGAAAACCTTCGGCTGGACGGCCGGGTTGCGGGCGATCGAGCTGATGAGCGTCGAGAAGATGTTGCCGATACCCAGGCCGACGCCGGCGAGGGCGATAACGGCCAGACCGGCACCGATGAACTTGGCGGCTTCAGCTTCCATGGTACTCATTCCTCTAGGTAAGTGTGAACTCAATGGAACAGGGAGAAGACAGGCTGGCTTGCGGTTTGGTTAGTGCAGTTCCAGCGCGTCGCGGATGTACAGGCAGGTCAGGATCGAGAAGACGTAGGCTTGCAGGAACGCCACCAGGAACTCGAAGCCGGTCAACGCGACGTTGATGGCCAGCGGAACGAGGCCGGTGACGAAGCCCAGCGCGCCAAGGCCGCTGATCATCAGAACCGTAAAGCCAGCAAACACCTTCAGCATCGTGTGACCGGCCATCATGTTGGCGAACAGTCGGATCGAGAGGCTGACGGGGCGCATCACGTAGGAGATCACTTCGATCGGGATGAGGATCGGAGCGAGCGCCACCGGAGCGCCGTGCGGCATGAAGAAGGAGAAGAAATGCAGGCCGTGCTTGAGGAGGGCCAGGATCGTGACGAACACGAACACCGTCGCCGCCAGCGCGAAGGTCACGATGATGTGGCTGGTGAAGGTGAAGGTGTAGGGGATCATGCCGATCATGTTGCCGATCAACACGAACATGAAGATCGAGAACACGAAGGGGAAGTAGGGCTTGGCGTCGTGCCCAGCGTTGTCGCGGACCAGACCGGCGACAAATTCGTAGGAAACTTCGGCCAGCGACTGCAAACGGCCGGGAACCATCGACTTGTTCGCCATGCCGACGACCAGCAGCGCGTAGATCAGCGCCACGGCCACGACCATGAACAAGGCGGAGTTCGTGAACGACACGTCGTAACCGCCGAGCACGATCTGGAACAACGGGTTGATTTGGAACTGGTGAAGCGGATCCAAGGTCGTCCTCGCTCAGTGTGCGTCGCCGTCTTGGCGCTCGTTGTCGTCCCCAGTGGGCCGGCCATAGCCGGCGGCGATGCCGAGACCAGTGACGGCCCGGTAGACATTCAGCACTCCCGCCGCCGACCCGAAGAAGAACATGACGATCAGTCCCCAGGGCGCGGTGCCGAGCCAACGGTCGAACAAAAGTCCGCCGCCGACGCCGACGATCATGGCCGCCACCAACTCCGTCCCTATGCGCCACGCGGTGGCCATCGCTCCCTGGGGAGGGCGGTGGTATTTGCTACCAGGTCCGCCCGACCAGCCACGCTGTCCTTCTCGCGCTTTGCGCAAACGGGCGTCGAGGTCTTCCAACAGGTTCGGAGGGGTGTTGTTCATCACAGCGCCCCACCATTCCCGTTGGCCCGCAGCCATACGAAAGCGGCGAGACCATACGGTCGGGGCGCAACCCTGTCAAGTCGCAAAACCCTCCGCATAACCTGTTGAAACATAACGATAAAATCAGAGAAGGCGCGGTTTTCGCCGCACTGCGGCGTGTTGTCTCGCTTCGCGGCGTGAAAAAACCAAGTGGTATGACCGGAAAACCGGGCTTTTTCGCCATTCCAGGGCCTGTTGACGGGGGGATTCATCGGTCAACCCGCGATTCGCGTGCCAAGGTCTTGGGCGATGCGGTCGGCGGTGGTGCCCGCCGGGTAGACTCCGACGAATCCGCCATCCGGCCCCATCAGATAGATGAAGCTGGAGTGATCCATCAGGTAATCCTCCGGCTTTCCATCCTTTTGCGGGGCCTTGGCGTAATAGACGCGGTAGGCCCGCGCGGTGTCGCGCACCTGCTCCGCCGTGCCGGTCAGGCCGACCAGGTTGGGGTGGAACAGGGCGACGTAATCCTTCAGGTGCGCCACAGTGTCGCGCTCCGGATCCACCGAAATGAACAGGGGTTGGACCTTGTCCGACTGCCGCCCCAGCAGATCAAGCGCCTTGGCCATCACGCCCAACTCAGTGGGGCAGACGTCCGGGCAATAGGTGTAGCCGAAATAGATCAGCAGGTATTTCCCGCGATAATCGGCGTCGGTGACGGCTTTGCCGGTCTGGTCCGTCATGGTGAAGGGGCCGCCGATGGGCACGGCGCTTTTGGTCGCGCTTTGCACCATCGAGGAGACGTTGTTGACCTGCCACCAGGCGATGCCGGCGGACACGGCGAGGGCCAGAGCGGAGGCGGCGGCGATACGGAGGAGGCGGGCCTTCATCATGCGCCAGGAATGGGCCTGTCCGCCGTGAAGGTCAAGAGGGTGAAAGCAGGCGTCGGGTTGCAAAAGTTCGGAGCGTTCCAAAATCGGGTTGAAGCTGGACTTGTCGGGCGTGGGCGCGCTGTCTTAAGTTTGGCGCGCCGCCCGTGATCGTTCTTTCCTGTCTTGAGGTCTCATGCGTTCGCTGTCGTCACTTCGCACGTTGGCTCTTCTGGCGCTCTGCGTCACCGGGGGGAGCCTGTCGGCGCGCGCGTCCGACGCGATCGGGGTGCGGATGATGAGCGTCTCGGCGCCCGAGCGCGGGGCGACGCTCGCCCTGACCGTGTGGTATCCGGCCGGAAGCGGCGGCAAGCCCGAGCGGGTCGGGGCGAACAGCGTGTTCGCCGGGGTCTCCGCCTTGCGGGACGCGGCGATGGCCGATGGCGTGTTTCCGGTGGTGGTGGTCGCGCATGGCGGCTTGCGCGCCGCGCCGCATCAAAGCGGCTGGATCAGCGCCCGTCTGGCCGAACGCGGCTACATCGTCGCGGCGGTTCAGCCGCCGGTTCTGGAAGCAAGCGAGGCGGCGCGGGCCGTCGCCGAGGTTGGCCTTCGCCCAGCCGATCTGTCGGCGGCCTTGTCGGCGGTGGAGGGCGATCCGTCGGTGCGGCCGCACGCCGATATGGAGAAAGTGGCGGCGGTGGGGTTCTTCCTCGGCGGCGCCTCGTCCTTGGCTTTGGTGGGCGCGCGGCTCGACCCCGAACGCTACCGGCGCCTGTGCGACGGCCCCAACGGGGGGCCGGATTGCGCGTGGTTCGCCAAGGCGGGCGTCGATCTGCATCAGGTTGACGTCGCGCCGTTGACCCGGCCTCACCGTGATCCTCGCCTTCGCACCGCCGTGGTCATCGACCCGGAACTGAGCGGAAGCTTTTCCTGGGATGGTCTGGCCGAGATCGCGGCGCCGACGACCATCATCAATCTGGGCGCGCGGGGCGAGACTCCCCCCTGGCTGGAGGCGGCGGAGTTGGGGGCGGCGGCGCCGACCGCGCGCTACATCCGTTTGCCGGGCGCCAACGCCTTCAGCCTGTTCGGCGTCTGCACGCCACGCGGAGCCGCCATCCTGCGGGCCGAGGGCGAGGATGAGGCGCTGTGCAAGGAGGGCGCCGTCTCGCGGGAAGATCAGCACGCGCAACTCGCCGCGATGATCGCGGCGGCGTTGCTGCGCGGTTTCTCGACGCTTCCCTGACGGGGGCTTCCCTGACTGGGCGACGGGCGGTTAGGCCGCCGCGCGGGATTGCTGGGCCAGATGCGCGCCGATGCGCTTGTCGGAGCGCTGGATGTGCTCGAACAGCCATTCCCGAACCAGAGCCAGCAGATCGTCGCCGACCGAAGCCTCCCCGGCCTCCAACCGCCGCTTCAGGGCGGCGGCGCGGTGGCGCAGCGCGTCGTGCTGGGCCGTGTGGGCGATCCGGTCGGGGTAGCCGCTGCGCTCCATGACCCGCTCCTCCTGCTCGAAATGGAGCACAGTGTAGGCCAGCAGACGCTCGATGGCGGCGGTCAGGACGGCGCGGTCGGCCCGTTCGGCGATGCGGGAGGCCGCTTCGTTCAACAGGGCGATCAGAATCATGTGATCGGTGTCGATGCCCTCGTCGCCGACGGTCAGCCCGTCGCTCCAGGCCATGAACACCGCCGCGCCGTCGGCGGATTTTCCGTCATGCAGCGTCACCAGCGGGGCGGCGTTGATCGCCTCGACGTTGACCAGAAAGGCGTCGACCATGCCGCGCAGGGCGTCGGCCTGTTGCGACAGACCGCCCGCCGCGTTCAACAACTCCTCCGCCGACCGTTCGGTGTCCAGCGCTGCGGCGGACACCGCTTCGATGCTGTCGGACACTTGACGGGCGCCATGGGCGGCGTCCGACGCGCTGCGGGCGATCTCGTCGGTGGCCGCGCCCTGCTGCTGGACGGCGGAGGCGATGGAGGCGCCGATTTCGTCGTTGCGGGCGACGATGCCGCCGATGTCGCGGATGGCGTCCACGGCGGTGCGCGTCGCGTCCTGAACCTGCGCGATGTGGAGGCCGATTTCCTCGGTGGCTTTGGCGGTCTGCCCGGCGAGATTCTTGACCTCTCCGGCGACGACGGCGAAGCCCTTGCCCATCTCCCCGGCGCGGGCCGCCTCGATGGTGGCGTTGAGCGCCAACAGGTTGGTTTGGCTGGCGATTCCGGCGATCAAGTCGGCGACCTCGCCGATTTTCTGGGCCGCGCTGCCCAACCCGTCAATCTGCGCGCCCGCCCGTTGCGACGCGGCGACGGCTTGGCTGGAGATGGTCGAGGAGGTGACGACCTGCTCGCCAATCACGGCGATGGCCCCGGTCAACTCCTCCGCCGCCGCCGCGACGGTCTGCACGCTGTTGGACGCCTGTTGCGACGCGGTGGCGACGGACGTCGCCTCCTGCCGGTTGCGGTCGGCGGTGGACGACAGGCTGCGGGCGGTGGCCTCCAACGTGCCGACGGCGGCGCCAACGGAGCGGATGGTGTCGGCCACGGTGGCGTCGAATCGGTCCGTCAACCGCTTGAGCGCGCGGGCGCGCTGTTCGGTGACGCGCAGGTCGATCTGTTGCCGTTCCCAATGGCGGGCAAGGTCGATCTGCTGGACGCGGAACACCTCGACCGTGCGGGCCATCGCGCCGATTTCGTCGCGGCGTTCGGTGTCGGGGACCGTCACCGCGCTGTCGCCATCGGCCAGCGCCTGCATCACGCGGCCCATCGCGTCCAGCGGGCGGATGATGGCGCGGCTGACCAGAAGGGCGACGAGGGTCGCCGCCAGAGCGATCAGCAGACCAATGGCGCCCAAGCGCAGGGCGGCGGCGTGGAACGCGGCGTCGACATCGTCGATGTAGATGCCCGATCCGACCAGCCAGCCCCAGGGGGCGAAGCCCTTGACGTAGGACAGCTTTGGCACAGGCTTGGCGAAACCCGGTTTGGGCCATTGGTAATCAACGAATCCGGCCCCATTGGCCTTCACCACGCGCACGAACTCGACGAACAGCTTTTTGCCGGTGGGGTCGGCGTCCTGCGACAGATCCTTGCCGTCCAGTTCCGGCTTGATCGGATGCACGATCATCCGGGGCGACAGGTCGGTTAGGAAGAAATATTCAGACCCGTCATGACGCAGCGCGCGCAAAGCCGCTTTGGCCGCCGCCTGCGCCGCCTCCCGGCTCAGGCTTCCGGCGTGCTCTTGCGCTTCGTAATGGGCGATCAGGGTGTGAGCGACCTCCACCACGTTGCGGGTCTTGTCCTGACGGTCCGCCATCATTTCGCTTCGCAGCCCGAACAGGCTGACGATGGCGACCAGGAGAAGCCCGACGCCGGCGGCCGCCAGAATCACCCCGATTTTGCCCTTGATGCTGATGCGCTCAAACACGGCCAACGGTCCTCCGGTCACAAACCTGTCATTTGCATAAAATTTTTGTGACTTTTGCCGTCACCCCTATGCTCGTCAAGACGTATCGTTCGCGGGGCTGATTTTTTCCGGAGTCACGCATCAAAAACACACGACGACGTGCGTTTGTTGGCGCGCGGCGATGGCTTCCTTCCAAACCCGCGCGCCGATTCAATTTTTTCTTACAAAACGGTCAGCATGCTGGCGACCAAGGGGTGACGGACGATGTCCTTTTCCGTCAGGCGTGCGACCGCGATTCCCTCCACCGCTTCCAACCGTCGGGCGATGTCGGCCAGACCGGACAAATTGTCGAGCAGGTCGGTTTGGTCAGGGTCGCCGGTCAAAACCATGGTGGAATGCCAGCCCAACCGGGTCAGCAGCATCTTGATTTGGGAATAGGTGCAGTTCTGGGCCTCGTCGATCACGACGAAAGCGTTGTTCAGCGTCCGTCCGCGCATGTAGCCAATCGGGGCGACCTCGATGGTTCCCTCGGCCATCAGGGCGCGCAGGCGCTTGGCCCCCATCCGGTCGGACAGCGCGTCGGTCAGCGGGCGCAGGAAGGGAGCCATCTTTTCGTGCATGTCGCCGGGCAGATAGCCGATGCTCTCGCCCGCTTCCAGCGCCGGACGGGAGAGGACGATGCGGTCGACGCTGCCCTCCTCCAACGCTTCGACCGCCGCTGAGATCGCCAGATAGGTCTTGCCGGTTCCCGCCGGTCCCAGGGCGACCACCAGATTGTGGGTGGCGATGGCGTCCATCAGCGCCTTCTGATTCGCGTTCTGCGGCTTGACCGTGCGCAGATAGCTTTGGTCGCGCCGCTCCTCTCCGGCCAGCGGATCCCAGCCCGACCGGCTGGGGAACAGGGGGAGGACGGTCGATTCATCCCGTGTGGACGCCGGTGTGCTGGCGATCGCTTTGCTCGAACGTTTGGCCATGACGCGTCTCCTCGACAGTGGGGGTGGCGCTGATTCCGGGCACAAAAAAACCTCCCGACGGTGGGAGGTTCGTTGATCGACGATGCTGGATGGCGGGTGCTGCGGGACGAAGGAGTTTTGCGGGACGGGGGAACCCTGCCGTCGCGCGGTGACGGCGAAGGGCCGCCGTTGCGCTGGCCCCTGCGGGCGGAAGAGACTTGCGGTCTCGTTTGAGCGGACACAGGCGCAAATGACCCTCGTCGTCGTGGCGACCCACTGCGGCGCAGGATGAGCGCGGAGCGGGCGGCGCGCCAGATGGAATTGCGCATGACTCGAAATATTCACACCATATGTGGTGTGGCGGACACGCCACAGGCTGGGCGGTTGGACGCGGCGGCGGCGGGCGAAAGGCTTTGCCGCAAGCGGCGGCATTGGCTACTATCCGGCGCAATGGGGATTTTCGGCGTTGATTTTGGGCGAGTCCGTCCTTGCGGTGGGATTCGCTTGAACCAAGGCCGGGCGGACGGCTAGAAGTCGGGACGCCGACGCGTCGTCGCCAACGATGTGCAAAAGATTGAAGACCGAAGATCACCCATTCGGGTGGCTGGTCGGGTGGGGTGGCATGAGCGGGTCGGGTCGGCAGGAACAAACGGGAAGGCAGCGGTGAGCAGCGCCAATCAGGTTGCCGAACGGGACGCGCCGTTCCAGTTGCGGGGCAATTCCTTCACCATGATGGTGTTGAAGGTCAACGCTCCGAATTCCCAAGATTTTTTCCCGCAGTTGAACGTGAAGGTTCGGCAGGCGCCGAATTTCTTCCGCAACGCCCCCGTCGTGCTGGATTTCGATGAGCTGCCGGACACGGTGGTCTTCGATCTCGCCGCCTTCGTGGCGCAGGTGCGGGCGCATCATCTGCTGCCGGTCGGCTTCCAAGGTGGCCCTCGTCCGGTGCAGGAGGCCGCGCTCGCCGCCGGTCTGACGCCGATGCCGACCGGGCGCGCCGCCAAGCTGGAGGTCGCCAAGGGACCGGACCCGCGCGCCGCCAACCCGGCGGCGACGGTCACGATCGAGGTGGTGCACCGTCCGGCCGTCGTGGTGACGGAGCCGGTGCGCTCCGGGATGCAGGTTTACGCCGAAAAGACCGACCTCATCATCACGGCCTCGGTGTCGCCGGGGGCGGAGCTGCTGGCCGACGGCAACATTCACGTGTATGGCGCGCTGCGCGGTCGGGCGCTGGCCGGGGTGTCGGGCGACATCAACGCCCGCGTGTTCTGCCACAGCCTGGAGGCCGAGGTCGTTTCGGTCGCAGGGATTTACCGCGTCAGCGAAGACATCGGCAGTGACTTTTTCAAGAAGCCGGTGCAGGTTTTCCTGCGTGAAGGCGTTTTGCGCATGGACCTGCTGAAGACGGTCTGAGCGACAGGGTTTTGGTGTCGGCAACTTTGGGATTATGGGAGAGGCTCCGTTGAGCAAGATCATCGTCATGACCTCCGGCAAGGGCGGTGTCGGCAAGACGACCTCGTCCGCCGCCTTCGCAACCGGGCTTGCCCTGCGCGGTTTCAAGACGGTCGTCATCGATTTCGACGTTGGTCTGCGCAACCTTGATCTCGTCATGGGCTGCGAACGCCGGGTCGTCTTCGACTTCATCAACGTCATCAACGGCGAAGCCAAGCTGAGCCAGGCGCTGATCAAGGACAAGCGGATCGACAATCTGTACATCCTGCCGACCTCGCAGACTCGCGACAAGGACGCGCTGACCCCGGCTGGCGTGGAACGCGTCCTGAATGATCTGTCGAAGGAGTTCGACTACATCCTGTGTGACAGCCCGGCGGGCATCGAGCGCGGGGCGTTGATGTCGCTCTATTTCGCCGATCACGCCATCATCGTCACCAACCCGGAAGTGTCGTCGGTGCGCGACAGCGACCGCATCCTCGGCGTTCTCGCCTCGCGCTCGCGCCGGGCGGAGCAGGGGTTGGAGCCGGTGACGCAGCAGCTTTTGCTGACCCGCTACGACCCGGAGCGGGTGGAGCGCGGCGAGATGCTGAAGGTCGACGACGTGCTGGAGATCCTCGCCATTCCGCTGCTCGGCGTGATCCCGGAAAGCCAGGCGGTGCTGCGCGCGTCGAACGTCGGCATGCCGGTGATTTTGGACGAAGCGTCGAACGCCGGTCAGGCTTACACCGACGCGGTTGGCCGTTTCCTGGGCGACGAGATCGAGCATCGCTTCGTCAGTCCCCAGAAGAAGGGCCTGTTCAGCCGTCTCCTGCGGAGGAGCGCATGAGCATCTTCAGCTTTTTCCGCTCGGCCCCCCGGCCGTCGGCGGTGCAGGCCAAGGAGCGCTTGCAGATCGTCATGGCGCATGAGCGCGCCGGGCGGACCGGGCCGGATTACCTGCCGATGCTCCAGCAAGAGCTGTTGGCGGTGATCGCCAAATACATCGACATCGACCAGAACAAGGTCGAGGTGAAGCTGGACCGTGGCGGCGATTGCTCCACCCTGGAACTCAACATCGAGCTTCCGGCGCGCGAGCAACTGAAGTCGGCGATGGCCGCCGTCAAGAAGCCCGATCTGAAGCCGTCGGCCAGCGCGGACCAGGATGACGAGGATGACAAGCTGGCCGCCAACGGCCCGCTGACCAATGGCGGCGTCAAGAAGCGCCACTGACCAGAAGCGCCACTGAGCCGAACTCGGTTGGGTGTTTGCAACCCTGCGTTCCGCCCGCGCCGCGCGTGGGCCGGACGCAGGGTTTTTTCATGCCTGAAACGGGCGCGGGACGCGGGGTCGCCGGACCACGCCCTCCGTCTGGGTTTACGGGGGACGCCGGACGCGGTATTTACGAACGACGCGCTGTGAAAGGCCAATCGGGACAAGGCTCTGCATCGCGGCGCGCGGTCAACGGGATGACGCCGTCTTGGATGGCGTCATCGGACAATGAGGGTTCCGATGTTCATCGACTGCTCGTCGCTGCTGCCCGTCAACCCGCCGCGCCTGTCGAACGGCGTCGCGGTGGTCGATCTTGACGGGGATGGCGTGTTCGAGCTGGTGGTGGCCGGATACCGCACCCACAATCTGGTTTTGAAGTGGGACGGCGCCCGTTTGGTGGACGTCGCCGGGCCGCTGCTGGCCGACCCGACCGGCTGCGCCATCGGGCTGGCCGCCGCCGACATCGACGGCGATGGCCGGGAAGAGCTGTATGTCGTCAATTCCGATCAGGCCAGCGGGCCAAAGGACGTGGCGGATCGGCTGTTCGCCTGCTTTGGCAAACATTGGCTCGACCTGTTGGGGCAACCGGAAAACGCGGCGGCGTGCAATCGGACGGCGGCGCGCGCGGTGGCGGCGCTCGACCGTTTTGGTCATGGCCGCTATGGCTTCGTGGTGGCGACCGATGGCGGGCCGCTGCGTCTGCTGGAGCTGAGCCGTCGGGGCCGTCTGGAGGATGGGGCGGAAGAGGCTGGGTTGGACGTCATCGTCGCCGCGCGCGGGGTGGCGGGGCTGCCCATCGTCTCCGACCGCATGGATCTGGTGGTTCTGAACGACGGCGGCCCCAATCAACTTTTCCGCAATCTGGGCGACGGCAATTTCGAGGAAATCGCCGAGGAACGGGGGATCGCCGATTCCCGCGCGTCCAGCCGGGCGGTGGCGGCCATCGACGCCGATGGCGACGGGCTGTTCGGCCTGTTAATCGGCGGTTGGGACGGCGCGCAACGGCTGTTTCAACAGCGCTCGGGCGGCGGCTTCGTCGATCTGGCCGAAGGCGATTTGTCGATGCCGGGGCGGGTGGCGACGGTGGTGGTCGCCGACTTTGACAATGACGGCTATGAGGAGCTGTTCTTCCACACCCAGGGTGAGCCGAACCGCCTGTTCGGCTGGCGTGAGGAATCATGGCAGGAACTGCCGTTGGGCGACGCCGCCGAACCGAAGGGGTCGGGAACCGGCGCGGTGGCGGTGGACATCGACGGCGATGGCCGCCTGGAACTGGTTCTGGCGCATGGGGACGGAACGGCGCAACCGCTGTCCATTTTCCGACCGGAAGCGAATCATCATGGGTGGCTGCGCGTCATGCCCTTGACCCCCTATGGCGCCCCGGCGCGCGGCGCCATGGTGAGCTGCGTCGCGCAGGGGCGGCGGCAACGCCGGATCGTTTGCGCCGGATCGGGCTATCTGTGCCAGGGCGAGCCGGTCGCCCATTTCGGTTTGGGGCCGTGCCATGAGGTTGAGCGGATCGAAGTGCGCTGGCCCGACGGCAGCGTGGTTGAGGTTGAAAATCCGCCGGTTGGCCGGGTTTTGACGGTGCCATACCCGCCGGAATGACCTTACAAAAGGTTATTGTGTAAAATCCGCGACAGATTCGCTCCCTGGATATTTCAGCGCAGCAACAAGTTTCATCTTTTCTGAAACCTCCCGTCTCTTTAGATTGGCATTTGTTTCGGTGTCCACGCGGTTGGACGCTCGAAGAACTGCATTCTTTGCACAACCTTTCGTTCGGTTTTTGCAGGCTGCTGGACGGATTTCACCAGACGGACCCCTTCGGGGGGCCTAGGAATCGGCAGGGACGATGGCACGACAGGATGTTCCCCTGACGGGGGTGGAGCGGTTTTTCGACGCCGATGAGGTCATCGTTTCCAAAACCGATTTGAAAGGGCGGATCACCTACGCCAACCGGGTGTTCCAGCGCGTCGCCGGGTATGGCGAGGCGGAGTTGATGGGCGCGCCGCACTCCATCGTGCGTCACCCGGCCATGCCGCGCTGTGTCTTCAAGCTGTTGTGGGACACGCTGGAAGCCAAGCAGGAAATCTTCGCTTACGTCATCAATCGGGCGCGCAACGGCGATCATTACTGGGTCTTCGCCCATGTGACGCCCAGCTTTGACGCGGGCGGGCTGTGATCGGCTACCATTCCTCCCGCCGGGTTCCGGACCGTTCGGCGGTGGACAAGGTCGTGCCGCTGTACCGCACGCTGCTGGACATTGAAAACAGCCACGCCGACCGCAAACAGGGCATGGCGGCGAGCTTCGCCACGGTGGTCGGGCTGCTGACCGAGAAGGGGATCGGGTATGACGAATTCGTCTTCTCTCTTTAAGGCCGCCGCCTGCACCGCTCTGGCCGCCGCTCTTCTGGTCGTCCCGCTTCTGGCCGACGCCATCGGCTTTGGCGGCGGCGGCTTGCGTCTTGGCTTTGGCGCCGCGACGCTGGCGGCGCTGGCCGGGGCTGGGCTGTTTCTGAACCGCAGCGGCGCGGCGGTGGCGCAATTGGTCGAGGTCAACCGCGCGGTGGCGCGGGGCGATTTCGAGGCCCGCGTCATCGGCATCCGCGAAGGCGGCCCGTTGGGCGAGTTGATGCACGCCACCAACGACGCCATCGACCGCACCGACGCCTTTGTGCGCGAGGCGACCGCCTCGATGAAATGCGTGTCGGAACACAAATACTTCCGCCGCATTGTTGAGCGCGGCATGCAGGGCGGCTTCCTGCACGCCAGCCGCACCATCAACGCGGCGACCGACAGCATCGCCAAAAAGGTGGCGGGCTTCGCCGGGGTCGCCGCCCGGTTCGAGGGGCAGATCAAGCGCGTCTGCACCGAGGTGGCGGACACCGCCCACCAGTTGGAGCTGTCGGCGCGGACCATGGAGCAGGACGCCGATCAGGCCTGCGCCAAGGCCTCCTCCGTCGCGTCCACAGCGGCGCAGACCGGCTCCAACGTCGGCAGCGTCGCGGCGGCGACGGAACAATTGTCGGCCTCCATCGGTGAAATCGCCCGGCAGGTCGAGGAAATCGCCAAGGTGGCCGAAGGCGCGGCGGGCGAGGCGGAGCGATCCAACGCGCTGGTGGCGCAACTGTCCGGCGCCGCCCGCACGGTGGGGGAGGTCGTCACCCTCATCAACGACATCGCCAGCCAGACCAACCTGTTGGCGCTGAACGCCACCATTGAGGCCGCCCGCGCGGGCGACGCCGGCAAGGGCTTCGCCGTGGTGGCGAACGAAGTCAAGCGGCTGGCCGACCAGACGGCCAAGGCGACCGGCGACATCGCCAGCCAGATCGCCGGGATTCAAAACTCCACCGATCAAGCGGTCGGCTCCATTCTTGGCATTGGCCGCACCATTCACACGATCAACGGCATCGCGGGCGGCATCAGCGCCGGGATCGAGCAGCAGGGCGCGGCGGTTCACGAGATCGTCGCCAACATGGAACAGGCGGCGGCGGGCACCCGGACGGTGTCCAACGACATCCGCGACGTCACCGAAGCGGCCAGCCGCACCAGCGGCGCGGCGCACGCGGTGTTCGCCGCGTCCGAACGGATGGCGGTCGAGGCGGACGGCCTGACCCGCGATGTTCAGACCTTCCTGGATGAGATGGGCCGCGCCGCCTGATTGGCGGCCTCTGCCCATGGATTGAGCACACCCGTGTTGCGTGTCGGTGCGTTGCGATATGAAAGCAATGAATTGACAGGCGGCACGGGTTTTTTGTTTCGTGTCGATCCCAAAAATATGTTACATCCCCGCAACATACTGACCTTGTTCACAGGCTGTTGTCTTTTGTGATGCCGGAATGCCCGAAAAGAAGGCAAGTCATCGCAGGAGAGAACCTTTGTGAACGAATGATCGGGGCTGGTGCGGAGGGGGCGACTCCGCAGGAATGGCCGGATTTTGGGTCAGTGTGGCGGCGCCGTGACGCTTGGCACGGCTTTTGATTAGATAGGGAATGAACGAGACGGTCATGGCGGGGGACGAAAAAATGAGCATGGCGGGCACCGATCTGTTCGAGCTGTCACGCGGCGTGCTGGATGTGGCGTCGAAGAAAGTGACGTTGATCGAGGACATCACCCGCCGCACCAAAATGCTGGCGATGAACGCGCTGATCGAGGCGGCGCGGGCGGGCGACGCCGGGCGCGGCTTCGCCGTGGTGGCGAACGAGGTCTCGGAGATCTCGACCCAGGTCAACAGCATCACCAAGGAATTGCGCTCGGAGATCGTCGCCCGCGTCGATCATCTGACCACCACCGGCAGCGCCATGGTGCAGGAGATGCACGGCAAGCGGCTGGCCGACCTGTCTTTGAACATGATCGAGATCATCGACCGCAATCTGTACGAACGCTCCTGCGACGTGCGTTGGTGGGCGACCGACAGCGCCGTGGTCGATTGCGCCGCCGACCCGACGGAGGACGCGCGCCGCCACGCCGCGCACCGGCTGGGCGTGATCCTTGAATCCTACACGGTGTATCTGGATCTGTGGATCGCCGACCGGAACGGCGAGGTCATCGCCAACGGCCGCCCCGACCGTTACCGGCAGGCGCGCGGCGCCAACGTCGCCAACGAGGCGTGGTTCCGGCAGGCGATGGCGACCAGCAACGGCGGGGAGTTCATCGTCGGCGACGTCGCCCGCAACGGCTCGCTGGACGACCGCGTCGTCGCCACCTACGCCACCGCCATCCGCCGCGACGGCGAGGCGAACGGCGAGGTTCTCGGCGTGCTGGGCATCTTCTTCGATTGGGAGCCGCAGGCCGCCGCCGTGGTCCAAGGCGTGCGGTTGGAAGAGCATGAGCGGGAGCGGTCGCGCTGCCTGCTGCTCGACGCCCGCCATCGGGTGATCGCCTCGTCGGACGGGCGCGGCATCCTGACGGAAAGCCTGCCCCTGCGCCGGGGCGGCGGGGTGATGGGCCATTATGTGGACGGCAACCGGGTGCTTGGCTACGCCCTGACGCCGGGTTATGAGACTTACAAGGGCTTGGGCTGGTACGGGGTCATCGTTCAGGAGCGGTGACGCGTTTTCCGGCTTACGGATGGGTCGATCATCGACAGGGGCCGGGATACACTCCCGGCCCCTGTCGCGTTTTGGTCTGGAGCGCTGTCTCATGCCCACCCTTTTTCCGTCGCATCGCCGTCTGACAATCCGTTGCGAGCGCTTCCCGATTCGCGGCGCCTTTCGGATTTCACGCGGAGCCAAGACCGAGGCCGCCGTGGTGGTGGCCGAGGTGACGGACGGCCCCCATCGCGGTTGGGGCGAGTGCGTGCCCTACGCCCGTTACGGCGAAAGCGTCGAGGGGGTGATCGCGGCGCTGGAGGGGTTGGCCGAGGCTGTGGCCTCGGGGATGGACCGCGCCGGGCTGGCCGCCGCCTTGCCGCCGGGTGCGGCGCGCAACGCTCTGGATTGCGCCCTGTGGGATCTGGAGGCCAAACAATCGGGCGCGCCGGTCTGGCGGGCGGCGGGGTTGGCCGTCGCGCCCGGCCCGCTGACCACCTGCTACACGCTGAGCGTCGATGAACCGGCGGCGATGGCGGCGGCGGCGCGCGAGCGGGCGGCGCGCCATCCCCTGTTCAAGATGAAGCTGACCGGCGCGGGCGATCTGGAACGGGTGGCGGCGGTGCGGGCGGCGGCCCCAACGGCGCGGCTGGTGGTGGACGCCAACGAGGGCTGGACGCTGGAGCAACTCCACCAGTTCGGCCCGGCGCTGGCCGCGCTGGGGGTGGAGATGATCGAACAGCCGCTTCCCGCCGGGCAGGACGAGGCGTTGCGCGGCGTGCGCTGTCCGGTGCCGCTGGGCGCGGACGAATCCTGCCACGGCGTTGAGTCGCTGGAAGGGCTGCGCGGGCTGTATCAGGTGGTCAACATCAAGCTGGACAAGACCGGCGGGCTGACGGAGGCGCTGGCGATGCGCCGGGCGGCGGACGCGCTGGGCTTTGACGTGATGGTCGGCTGCATGGTCGCGACGTCGCTCGCCATGGCCCCGGCGATTCTGGTCGGGCAGGGCGCCCGCTATGTCGATCTCGACGGCCCGTTGCTGCTGGCCGAGGATCGCGCGCCGGGTCTGAGTTATAACGGGGCCGTTGTGCAGCCCCCGGCGCCGGAGCTGTGGGGGTAGGTAGGGGCGCGCTGATGCGTCAGGGTTTTGCCCCCACCCCATCCCTCCCCCGCTGCGCGGGAGAGGGGGCCGGACCTTTGTCAGCGCTCAGCGGCAGTCCCCTCTCCCGCGTCAGCGGGGGAGGGTTAGGGAGGGGGCAACGCTCTTCCGCCTTATTCCGCTCCCGCCAGCGCGTTGACCTTCGCCGCCATGATGAAGTCGTTCTCGTGCAGGCCGTTGATCTTGTGCGTCCAAAAGGACACGCCGCAATAGCCCCAGCCGTAGCGGATGTCGGCGTGATGGCCTTCAGCTTCGCAGACGCCGCCGACCTGGACGGCGAAGCTCTGCGCCTGGGCGAAGTCGGGGAAGCGGAACTCCCGTTCGACGCGGTCGGGGCCGCTCTTCAGACTCCAGCCCGGCACGCGCGGCAACAGGGCTTCGGCGGCGGCGCGGTCCAGCGCCGGAACGCCACCCCGGCAGGGTTCGCAGCGCTGGGCGGCCAAATCGGATTCGTGCGAGGTCATGGGGAGCGCAGGGCAACGAATCCAGGTTAACGCGTTGGTAGGCCGAGGATGATCTTCATGTATCGGACGTCCCATCCTGCGGCCTTGCGCCTGAGTTTGAGAGATTTTTTGTCGGCGACGGCGCGGACGAGGTTG
>Ga0209373_10000322_pt1 | contig 90086 bp, 68 predicted proteins | sample Higcelweek5metaG_FD_187173 | JGI IMG/M metagenome (GOLD analysis project Ga0209373, IMG submission 187173) | Freshwater pond sediment microbial communities from the University of Edinburgh, under environmental carbon perturbations - High... | ecosystem: Environmental > Aquatic > Freshwater >...
GAGGGCGAGCAGGCCCCGGATGTGGGGCGAACAGCGGTTGCACAGCCCGGCGGTCTCGATGACGCAGCAGGCCGCACCCTCGCCCTGCGCCCAGGCAAAGGCCTCCTCAAGATTGGTGGCGTAGAAGTGGTCCGGGCAAAGCCCGCCGGAAAGCGCCACGGAGACCGGGATGTTCGCGGCCTCGTAGGCGCTTGCGTCGCGGCTTTTAAGGCAGTCGAACTTGATGACGGCGCACGGGGTGCCTGTTGCCAGCAGGTGGCGGCAGGCATGCACGATGACCGAGGTTTTGCCGCAGGAGGGCGGCCCGGCCACGGTCACGAGGCGCATGCGCCCGCCTTGCCTCCGGTGCCCTCGGCCTGGATTTTCGCCATGTGGGCGCGGTGCAGCGTGCGGAACTCATTGTTCAGCCTGTCGCGCAGGGTGTTGATGTCGTTGGCCCGGATGAAGTCCCAGCCGACCCATTTGAGGCTGGCCTCCGGCGGCAGGGGCGAATGGGCGGCGTCCAGGGCCAGGGGCGCGAACCAGGCCGCGCTCGGTATGGCGGCAAAGCCCGCCGTGAGGGCGTGGAGCAGCGGCCCCAAGCGTTTTTTTCCGGACTTCTTGGCCAGAAAATAGAGCGGGCTTGCGGCCGCGCCGTCCTCCGGCCAGATGACGCGCACGGAGTCCGGCTGCTTGGTGCTGCAGGCGAAGAACGCGGGCATGATGAAGATGGCCCCGGCTTCGCTGTTTTTGGCTCCGGCGGCCTTGGTCATGGTGCTGGAGTGCATGAAGCCCCGGCAGCTTTCGGCCAGGCGCGTGATGCCCTCCAGTCCGAAGTCCTTGTACACGCTCAAGAGCACGGCGTCGGCCATGTCGTCGCCGTCGCCGCACATGGTGATGCGGCCGCTGTAGCGCGGCTCCAACAGCTCGGCCCAGGTGCGCGGCGGCGGCACATCGCCCAGGCGCGCCAAGTCCACCACGAAAAGATAGGGCGTGACGCCGTAGATGGTGCGCGCGCCGTCCGGGTCAAGCATTCCGGCCTTCTCGTGCAGGGGGCTGAGAGTTTGCGGCCGCACGGACTCGAACACCCCGGCGAAGCGCTCCACGAAGCCGCGCTTCCAGAAGTCGCCGAAGCCGATGGAGGCGATGACGCCGGGCAGGGCGTCCGGGTCGCTCTCGCAGCAGAGCGGATCATAGGGATCGATGGAGGTGCAGCCCATGGGCACGTGCATGGCGAGGGGCGGCAGGCCGCGCGCGGCCATGTCCGCGCTGACGCTGTCCACGGCGTCCTTCATCACCAGCTTCACCGGGCAGGGGGCGTAGAGCAGCAGGTCCAGTTCGCGGGCGGGCGGCAGAACAGGTTCGGCGCCCTCGCGGGCGATGTCGGACATGAACGAGAGCAGTTGGGTCATGGGGCGTCTTCTCCGGCGCGAGAGTAGCTGCCCAAGCGCCAGGGGCAACGGTACAGGGACGGACAGGGGTTCGTCAAATGCCGTGGCCCGGTTTGCGCGCGTGGTTTGCGGAAACCGGCTACACGCCGAGCATGGCCTTCAGCACATCCCACACGCGGTCCGGGGAGATGTCGCGCATGCAGTTGTGGTGGCCCAGCGGGCAGGCCTTGTGCCCGTGCAGGCCGCAGGGGCGGCAGGCAAGCTGCGTCTCCAGCACGCGGGAGTTGGGCCCGCGCGGGAAAAAGCCCAGCTGGCGCACCGTGGGGCCGAAGCAGGCGGCCAGGGGCACGCCCTGGGCCCAGGCCAGGTGCATGGGGCCGGAGTCGTTGGTCAGGCAGGCGTCAAGCCTGCCCAGGCAGGCGGCCAGCGCCGGGATGGTGAGCATGTTCGCCAGGTTCACCAGCCGCCCGGTGTCGTCGCCCACGGCTTGGGCGATGTTTGCGGCAAGGGCTTCCTCTCCTGGTCCGGCGAAGAGCAGCACAACGGCCCCGGCGTTAAGCGCCCTGCGCGCCACTTCGGCGAAGTGCTCCGCAGGCCAGCACTTGGTGGGCCACGTTGAGCCGGGGTGGATGCCAAGCCTGGGGCCTGCGGGCAGGCCGGAAAAAATCTGCTCGGCGCGGGCCTGTGCCTCGGGCGGCAGGTCCAGGCGCGGCAGCGGGGCCGGGTGCGCCTTGTCCGCGAAGATGCCCAAGGGGCCGCCCAGCTGGAACAGACGCTCGATTTCCTCCAGCTCGTCGAAGCGGCGGGCGACCAGGTGCGAATAGGCCAGCCAGTTGTACCAGGGGGAGTCGAAACCGATGCGCACCGGCGCGCCCACGCTGCGCGCCATGTAGGCGCTGCGCAGGCTTGTGTGCGGCGAGATCCAGAGGTCGAAGCCCTCCAGCGCGAGCCGCCTGCCCATTTCACGGGCGGCGAAAAAGCCGCTCTGGGAGCCGCGCTTGGCAAAGGGGCGCACGCTTGCAAGCTCGCGCTGGGCGCTGAAAAGCCCCTCCAGCCCGGCGCGCACGAAAAAATGGATCTCGGCCTCGGGGTAGCGGGCCTTGAGAACCTGGATGAAGGGCAGGGTGAGCACGGCGTCGCCCAAAAAGGCCGTCTGCCATATGCCGATCTTGCGGTAGTCGATGTTCGCCGGATTCATCGGGACCGTTCCTTTGCGCTTTGGCCCGCGCTGTGCGCCGCCCCGGCCGCCCCGGACATCTTGCCCTTGCGCACGGGCTGCGGTACACAGGGTGAAGAGGCTTGGGCCACGGCCCTGGAGGGTGTCATGAAGTATATCATGTTCGAGGATTTTTCCGGCGCGGCAATGCCCATCATCTTTCCCAAGCGCATTGATTTCGGCGAGATGCGGGAGCAGATTCCCTACACCAAGGTGCTTGCCGCCGGATATGTGCACATGACCGGCACGGGCTTCGCCTGCCACGGAGAGTCGAAAAGCCTGGAAGTTCAGGCCCGGGCCGAGGACGCGGCCATCATCACCGCAAAGCTTACGAATCCTGACTTGTAGCGCCCGAAGGCGCGCTTCCCAGAAAGGCGAAAGGCCGGGCAGGGGCGAACCCTCCCGGCCTTTCGCCGTTTTTTAATCGTACTTGACGGCGCTGAACTTCATGAGGCTGTCCCAGGAGTGGATGGCCTCGATGTAGCGGATGGTGCCGGTTTTGCCGCGCATGACCAGGGAGCTGGTTTCCGCGCCGTAGCCCAGGTAGCGCACGCCCTTGAGGAAGGTGCCGCCGGAGATGCCCGTGGCGGCGAAGAACACGTCGTCGCTCTTCACCAGGTCGCCCACGGTGAGCACGCGGCGCACATCGACCCCGGCGGTGGCCAGGGCATTCTTCTCGTCCTGCTTCTGCGGGTCGAGCTTGCAGAACATCTCTCCGCCCATGATGCGGATGGCGCAGGCCGCCAGAACGCCCTCGGGCGTGCCGCCGGTGCCCATCATCAGGTCCACTTCGTTCCTGGGGTCGATGGCCATGAGCGCCCCGGCCACGTCGCCGTCGGTGTGCAGCTGGATGCGCGCCCCGGCCTCGCGGATGTCGGCGATGAGCTTCTTGTGGCGCGGCTTGTCGAGCACGAAGACCACCAGGTCGTCCACGTCCTTGCCCAGCGCCTTGGCGATGCGGGTGAGGTTGGTGGGCACCGGGGCCTCGATGTCGACCACGTTCTTGGCGGCGGCGGGCACCACCAGCTTCTGCATGTAGTAGCTGGGACCCGGATCGTACATGGCTCCGGCAGGGGCCACGCCCACCACGGAAATGGCGTTGGGGCGGCCATAGGCCAAAAGGCTGGTTCCTTCCACCGGGTCCACGGCCACATCCACGGCCAGGGGGCCGCCGGCGCCCACTTTCTCGCCGTTGTGCAGCATGGGGGCGTTGTCTTTTTCGCCCTCGCCGATGATGACCGTGCCGCTGATGGCCAGGGAGTTGAACGAGAGGCGCATGGCCTCCACGGCCGCGCCGTCGCCGGCGTTTTTGTCGCCTTTGCCCAGCCAGCGCGCGCTGGCAAGGGCCGCAGCCTCGGTGACGCGCACCAGGTCCAGGGCCAGGTTTCTCTGCGGAGCTTCCATTGGTGCTCTCCTTGTGTGTCGAGACGACGTGTTTCGTTCGTCAATTTGTGTGAAGCGATGCTAACAGAGCACGCGGCAGGTCCGCAAGAGTCCCCTGGTGACGGTTTGGCGTCGGGCTGTGGGAAAACAAAGGGGCGACCCGCCTGGGCCGCCCCGTGGTGCGTCTTTTCTAGATGCTGATCTTGGCTCCCAGAACCGCCGCGAACTTGGCGATCCAGTCCGGGTGGGCGGGCCAGGCCGGGGCCGTCACCAGGTTGCCGTCCACGTAGGCCTTGTCCAGCGGAATGTTCGCGTACTTGCCGCCCGCGCAAACCACGTCGGGTCCGCAGGCCGGGTAGGCCGAGCTTGTTCTGCCCTTGAGCACGCCCGCGCTGACGAGCACCAGCGGGCCGTGGCAAATGGCCGCCATGGGCTTCTTCGCCTTGTCGAACTCGCGCACGATGTCGAGCACGCGCTTGTTCAGGCGGATGTATTCCGGCGCGCGGCCGCCGGGAATCACCAGGCCGATGTAGTCCTTGGTGTCCACCGTGGCGAAGTCCTTGTTGAGCGAGAAGTTGTGGCCGCGCTTCTCGCTGTAGGTCTGGTCGCCTTCAAAGTCATGCACGCTCGTGCGCACGATGTCGCCCGCCTTCTTGTCCGGGCACACGGCCTCCACCACATAGCCCAGCATGGTCAGGGCCTGGAAGGGCACCATGACCTCGTAATCCTCCACGTAGTCGCCCACGAGCATGAGGATTTTCTTGCCAGGCGCTTTGGCCGCGCTCTTGGCGGCGGTCTCCTTGGCCAGGGCCTTGGGCGGCGTCTTTTTCGCCGCCTTTTTCACCATCGGCTTCGCCGCTGGTTTGGCCGGGGCCGTGGCTGGCTTGGCGGGCGCTTTCTTCGCCGCCGCCTTGGCCGGAGCCTTCTTCATCGCCGCTTTCGCCGTCTTCTTCGTCGCCATGGATGTGACCTCCGTCTTTGGGGGTTGACGTCCCGGCCGACGGTAGCCCGCGAGCAGGACGCGTTGCGCGATCCAGTGGACGTCCGCGCGGCTACCCGAAGTAGCGCTCGCGGATTTTGCGCGCCACGGTGGGCGCGGTGAAGCCGTATTTCTCCGCCAGCTTGCCGGCCGGGGCGCTTTCGCCAAAGTGGTCCAGGCCCAGGGCCAAGCCGTCCAGGCCCACGTACTTGTACCAGCCTTCGATGCGTCCGGCCTCGACGGCCACGCGCTTGCGCACGGCCGGGGGCAGCACGGATTCCCTGTACTCGGGCTTCTGGGCCTCGAACAGCGCCACGGAGGGCATGCTGACCACGCGGATCTTGCGGCCCGGGGCCTCGCCCTCCAGAATGGCCGCAGCCTCCAGCACCAGGGAGACCTCGGAGCCCGAGGCCATGAGGATGAGCTCCGGCGTGCCCGCGCAGTCCTTGAGCACGTAGCCGCCCTTTTTGACGCCCTCGGCCATGGCCGGGAACTCCAGCGCGGTCATCACCGGCAGGCCCTGGCGGGTAAGGAAGATGCAGGAGGGCGTGTGCGTTTGGCGCAGGGCCACGTCCAGGCACAGGGCCGTCTCCGTGGCGTCCGCCGGGCGCAGGTCGATCAGGTCCGGGATGAGCCGCAGGCTCGCCACATGCTCGATGGGCTGGTGCGTGGGGCCGTCCTCGCCCACGTGGAACGAGTCGTGGGTGAACACGTAGAGCACCGGCAGCTTCTGCAGGGCCGACATGCGGATGGCGTTGCGGCAGTAATCGGAGAAGGTCAGGAAGGTGGCGCCGAAGGGAATGACGCCGCCGTGCAGGGCCATGCCGTTCAAAATGGCGGCCATGGGGAATTCGCGCACGCCGAAGGACAGGTTGCGGCCCAGCGGATTGTCTGCGGCGAAGATGCCCACGGCATCGCGGAACTTGGCCGTCTGGTTCGAGGGATCGAGGTCGGCGCTGCCGCCCATGAGGTTCGGCAGGGCGTCCTTCAGGGCGTTCAGGCACGCGCCCCAGGCCTGCCGGGTGGCGATCTTCTTGCCCGCCTCGAAGCTTGGCAGGGGCAGGGAAAGCTCGGCCCGGCCCGTGTTCATGGCCTTCCAGAAGGCCAGAAACTCAGGCTCGGCCTTCTTGATGCGCTTGCCCAGGGTCTCCTGCCAGGCCTTGGCGCGCTTTTTCAGCTCCGGGTAGCGGGCCTGAAAGTGGGCCTTGGCCGCGGCGGGAACCTCGAAGCAGGCGCTCTGGTTCAGGCACATGCCGGTCTTGGTGGCGGCGATTTCCTCGGCCGCCAGGGGTTCGCCGTGGGTGCCGAAGTCGCCCTCGCGGGTGGCCGCGCCCTTGGCCATCACCGTATGGCCGATGATCAGGCTGGGCTTTTTCTTCTGGCCCTGGGCCTTCTTGATGGCCGCGCGGATCTGGTCGCGGTCGTGGCCGTCCACCTCCTGCACGTGCCAGCCCATGGCGGAAAAGACCTTGGCGTAGTCGGTCCTGTCCACGCGGGAAACCGGCCCGGCCAGCTGCACCTTGTTGGAGTCGTAGTAGCAGGTAAGCTTGCCCAGGCCCCACAGACCGGCCAGGGAGGCCGCGCCCTGCACCACGGGCTCCTGCATGTCGCCGTCGCTCACCAGCACGTAGGTGTTGTGGTCCACCACGTTTTTGCCCAGCTTGGCGCGCAGGAAGGTTTCGGCCACGGCCATGCCCACGGCCATGGCGAAGCCCTGGCCCAGGGGGCCGGTGGTGGCCTCCACGCCGGGGGTCACGTCGTGCTCCGGGTGGCCGGGCGTGCGGCTGCCCAACTGGCGGAAACCGGCCAGGTCGTCGGTGTCGATGAACCCGGCCAGGTGCAGCAGGCCGTACAAAAGGGCCGACTCGTGCCCGGCGGAGAGCACGAAGCGGTCGCGGTTGAACCAGGTGGCCCGGTCGGGGTCGAAGTTCAGAAACTCGGAGTAGAGCACGCTGGCGAAGTCCGCAGAGCTCATGGCGCCGCCCGGATGGCCGGAGTTGGCCGCGCGGGAGGCGTCCATGATGATGCCGCGCAGGGTGTTCACCACAAGCTGGTCGGGGGCGATGCTGGTCTGTGCCATGGATGTCGGTCCTTGCATGGTTGGACGGCGCGGGCCGTCTAGGGTTTGGTGGGTGTTGCGCTGTGGTCGAATTGCTCTATGCGCCGCAGGTGGCGGCCGCCTTCAAAGTTCGTGGTCAGAAAGCTGCGGGCGATGTCGAGCGCAAGGCCCTGGCCCACCACGCGCTCGCCCAGGCAGAGGACGTTGGCGTTGTTGTGGGCGCGCGCCATGCGGGCCATGAACTCGCAGGTGCACACGGCGGCGCGGATGCCGGGGTGGCGGTTGGCGGACATGGACATGCCGAGCCCCGTGCCGCACACCAGAATGCCCAGGACCTGGCCGTTCTGGCCGTCCTCGCCCGCAGCCAGCAGGCTCTTGCACAGCTTGTCGGCAAAGACCGGGTAGTCGCACGAGCCCGTGCAGTCCGGCCCAAGGTCTTCCACAAGGCTCTCCGACTGGCGCAGGAGCTGGACAAGGGCGCCCTTGAGGGCGAAGCCGCCGTGGTCGGAGGCGAGGAATACGGTTCTGGGCATGGGGGGGTCCTCCTTGGCTGTGTCGACAGGTGGCTGCGGGCTTTTCAGCCCCGGCCCTTTGTTCCGGCGGCCTGCTGCTCGCGCCGCAGGCGGCCGATCTCACGCTTCAGCATTTCCACCTGCCGCAGGCTGAGGTCGCGCTCCGGTCCGGGCGCGGCGTCCAGCCGGGCCAGAAGCGCCGTCTCCTCGCGCAGGCGGGTCTCCAGCTGGCGCACCTCGTGCAGTTTGGCCTGGCTGGTCATCAGCCGGCTCATCTCCCGCGCCCAGACCTTCAGGCCCAGGGTGAAGGTGCCGATGAAGCCCGGCTTGGGCTCAGACACCTGGAACGGGTCGGACGGACTGGACGGAGTGGTCGGGTTTGGGGGCTGATTCTCTGTGTTCATCTTGTTCTCCACCGGTAATGACCTCGCGGACCTGCGCAGGCGCGGCCTGGCGCTCCAGGGACATGAAGCTCGCGCCCGCGGGCAGGGTGAGAGCCAGGGACTTCGTCTGCCAGGGGTCTTGCCGCACGGTGAGCGAGCGCACGCGCAACACGGCGCTGTCGCCCTTGGGCAGGGTGAGGGTGAGGGTTTTGGCCGGGCCCACGGGGTCGCCTTCGTCCTCCGGGTAGCCGGAGAAGGCGATGCCCCACACGCGTGGACCGGAGACCGTCGCGCCGTCGCGCTCCACCTGGGCGCGGAAGTGTTGCGAGAGCACGCCCTCCATCCGCTCCGGGCGGCCGTACTGGTCAAGCACCAGCAGGCGCACCGGGCCGGAATCGTAGCTGTAGGCGAAGCCGCCGCCGGGAATGGCGCGCACCCGGGCGGGCTCGTTTGGCACCAGGGTGCCGAAGTGTCCGGCCAGCACCAGGGCCAGGTCGCGCAGGGCGAAGGGGAAGGGCAGGCCCAGCAGCTGCGCGCCGATGACCGGGTCGCTGTGGGCATAGGCGCGCGATTTGTCGGGGTAGTAGGCCAGCAGCCCGGCCGCGTCCTCACGCATCAGCGCCAGCATGGTGCCGAGACCGGCCCGCACGTCGAGGCGCAGGGGCCGTGCGTATTCGCCAAAGAGCTGCACGTCGGTGCGGTTGGAGCGCGTGGGCGTGGAGTAGAGCAGGCTGGCGCGCACGGCCAGGCCGGGGCCGCCCGCGGGCGGCAAAACAAAGCGCGCGCGGAAGGCCTCCATGTCGTTCTGGGCTTCCTCGAAGCGCGGCAGCTCGATTCTTGGCGCGCAGGCGCCCACGGCCAGCAGGGCCAAAAGCGCCAGCGCCGGGCGCAGGGAATGCAGGATGCGGATCATTTTTTCCCCAGCTTCTTTTTGATGCGGTCCGGGTCGTCGTGCTTGAACTTCAGGGCGTTCTGGTAGCCTTTCTTCGCCTTGTCGGCCCGGCCGGATTGTTTGGCGATGTCGCCATAGTGCTCCCACATGGTGGGGTCGTCCTTGGAGAGCGTCACGGCGCGCTGGATATGCTTCCAGGCCTCTTCCAGCCTGCCCAGGCGGAAGTTGGCCCAGGCCAGGGAATCGACGATGTAGCCGTTCTCCGGCTTGAGCTTGTCGGCCTTTTGGATGAGCGAGAGGGCGCGCTCCAGCTCCCGGCCTTCCTCCACCAGGGAGTAGCCGATGTAGTTCAGCGCGTCGGCGTGGTCCGGGTTTGCTTCCACAATGCGCTGCATGAAGGCGATGGCGGTCTTGCGGTCGCCCGTCTTGTCCAGCACGGCGCCATACTGGTACAGCAGGTCCTCGTCGTCCGGGCGGTCCTTCAGCGCCGCTTCGATGACGGCCTTGGCTTCCTCCAGGCGCTTCTTCTCGATGAGGTACCCGGCCTGCAGCAGCGGGAAGCGGGTTTGGCCCGGGAACAGGCGCTTGCCTTTGTCCATCAGCTCCAGGGCCTCGTGCTCCCGGCCCAGGCCATAGAGCAACTGGATGCGGAACTGCAGGGCCTGGCTGTAGTGCGGGTCGCTCTCGGGAACCAGGTCCAGGAACTGCAAGGCCTTTTGCGGGTTGCCCTCGCCATCGTGGGCGATGACGGCCTTGTAGAAGAAGTACTCGCCGGGCACAGGGGGCTGGTTGGCCAGCACGTCGAGCAAGGTGCTGGCCTGGGCGGAGTAGTTTTCGTTCAGAAAAAGCAGGGAGGCGGCCAGCACGAAGGCCTTGCTGCCGGAGCTGGACAGCGCGGCCTCCAGGGCCTTGTCCGGGTTGTTGAGCTTGAGCCACAGGCCCACCACCCGCAGGCGGATGTCCTCGCGTCCCTCGCCCCCGCCGTTTTCGATGCGCTGGCGGATGTCCTCGCGCGTGGCGCCCAGCTCCAGAATTTGGCCGTAGGTGCCCACGGCGGCGGCGTAGTCCTTGTCCATCTCCTGCTGGAAGGCCAGCTCCACCCAGGCTTCCAGGTGGTCGGGGTCCTTCTTGACCAGCTTCTTGAGGGCCTCGATGGCCGCGGCGCGGTGGCCCATGCGGGCCTCGGCCCGGGCTATCTGGAACAGGGCCTCGTTGGAACGCTCCTTGGCCGGAATGCGCTTCAGGGTCTCCAGGGCCTTTTCCGGCTGCTCGGAGTCTACGTACAGCTGGCCCAGGCGCTCGCGCAGGGCGGTGTTCTCCTGGCGGGAAAGATAGTTCGCCAGCACCTTGCCGGCCTCGGTGAGGTTGTTTTCCAGCAGGTAGGCGTTGGCCAGCGATGCGTTCAGGTTGTAATCGTCCGGGTATTTTGCCAGCCCGGCGGCCAGGGTGGCTCTGGCCTCGTTGGCCTGCTCGGAGTTCCAGAACAAAAAGGCCTTGTCCATGTAGAGGGAGGCCGAGCTTTCCTTGGCGATGACCCGGTCCAGGGCCTGGGCGGCGCGCTTTTGGTACTCCAGGGTGCGGGCAAAGGCCTCGGGCGAGACGCGGGAGAGCGCGGCGGCCTTGGTCATTTGCTGGAGCATGGCCTGGTATTCCAGGTAGTCGTAGGTGGAGCTGGCTCCGGGCGACATGGGCCTGGGCTGCGGCGGCGCGGCGCGCAGCGGGGCGCAGGCGGCGCAACCGATCACGAGCAGGGCCGCGAGCAGGGCCGCGAACTGAGCCGGAGTGTTTTTCTGCACGCCCGGCGCGGTGGAAAGGTTGCGGGACATGGGGTTCCTCATGTGTTGGAAGCGGCGGTTGCGGCAAGGGCCTGGTCGAACATCCGCTCGTATTCCTTGGCCAGGGACAAGCCCTCGGCGATGAGCGCGGGGCCGTAGCGGCGCCCCTGCGCGGTGCGGAAACGGTCCACGCTCCCGGCGGCCAGCTTCGGGCCTTCGGGGAAGACGCGGGCCAGCTCTTCAAGGGTCCAGTCCTCGCATTCGCACAGTTCCCACAGCGTGGCGGAAAAGATGTCCGGCCCGAAGCGGAAGCGGTCGGCGTCATGCACCGCGCCGGAAAGCAGCACGGCCGATTCCGGCCCGGCCTCGGCCAGGGGCAGGTGTGTGTCGTGCAGGGCCACGGCCTGGGCGATCCACAGGCGCTCCTCCGGGGTCAGGGCATAGCCGCGCAGAATGCGCATGCACAGGTCCGCGCCCTTTTCGGCGTGGTTGTCCTCATGGCGCAACGCGTCGTGCAGCAGCCCGGCCATTTCGGCCAGCAGGGCCAGCCTGCGGCGTTCCTCCTGGCTCAGGCCCGTGGGTTCGGCCAGCACGAGGGCGGCGGCGTCTATGGCCACGCGCTTGCCATGTTCCACGCCCAGTCCGCAGGGATCGTTCAAAAAGCCCAGGGCGTCGCTTTGAAGCCGCTGCATGAGCGGGTGGTCGAAGAAAAGGTTCGCGGCATGGCTGATCTCTTCCGCGCAGTCGAGGATGAACGAGGGCTGTGGCCTGGAAGCGGCCAGATCCCTGGCGCGGCGTTTGAGTTCGAGAATGCGCGGGTCCATGAGCGTCACCGGTCCTGCTAGTCGTTGCCCTCAATCCAGTCGGGCGAGAAATCCTTAACCGTTGCGGAGAGGTGCTCCTTGAGCTTCTCCAGGAGGCGCGCTTCGATTTGCCGCACGCGTTCACGGGTGACGCCGAAGCGGTCGCCGATTTCGCGCAGGGTCACCGGGCTGTCGGAGAGCAGGCGTTCGTTCAAAATCGCCTGTTCCTTGTCCGAGAGGGTCGGTGCGATGATCTTCAGATTGTCCAGCAGCAGCGTGGAAATCTGGTTCGAGCTCAAAATGTCCTCGATGCCCGGTCCAAGGGCGGGCAGAAAGTCCAGGCGCGTGTTTTCCGAGTCCTCGCCGATGGAGATGTCGAGGCTCATGTCCTGGCGCGAGAGGCGCTGGTCCATCTGCTCGATCTCGGCCTCGCTGACCTGCAGGCTCTCGGACAGGGCGCTGGTGGTGGGGTCAAAGCCCATGTTGGTCAGGCGCTGGCGCTCTTTGTTCAGGTTATAGAACAGTTTGCGCTGGGTCTGCGTGGTGCCGATCTTGACCATGCGCCAGTTGTCCATGATGAACTTGAGGATGTAGGCCTTGATCCAGAACGCGGCGTAGTAGCTGAACTTGATGCCTTTGTCCGGGTCGAACTTGCGCACGGCCTTCATGAGGCCCACGTTGCCTTCCTGGATGAGGTCCTGGACGTTCTGCATCCAGCGGCGCTGGAAGTCCATGGCGATCTTGACCACCAGGCGCAGGTGCGAGGACACCAGCCGGAAAGCGGCCTCCTGGTCGTTGCCGTCGCGCACGCGCTGGGCCAGTTCGAATTCTTCCTCCGGGGCCAAAAGAGGGAAGCGGGCGATCTCGCGCAGGTAGTGGTGCAGCGAGTCGCGCGTGGAGGCCTCGCCCCGTTTGCGAGCGACAGGGGCGGGGAGAAAGGGCTTCTTCCCGGCCAGGGCCGGCGGGGAGGCGGGCCTGTTTTCGGGGGGGGAGGCGTTATTTTTTTCCGATTTCATTCCGAATCTGGCCGACCTGGCGGTTCGGCCCGGCAGGGCTGTTGTTCCCCGGTTCCGGGTCGTGGGTTGCGTAAGACGGAAGCGTATAGTTTTTGTTTGTCCTTTTCAACGATTTTCAGTACACCCGGATTCCCGGCCCGGCGCGGCGGCGGCACCCCGCGCGCCCCACCCCGAAAGGCCCAGCCGGGCCTGCCTGTGGACCGCCTGGCCCCACCGCTGACGGAGAGAATCCATGCCCGACTTTCGTTCCCTGCTGGCCGATGGCCGCATCCACTTTTTCGACGGCGGCTTCGGCGCGCTGTTGCAGTCCCGCGGGCTGCCCCCAGGCGTCGCCCCGGAGATCTACGGCCTCAAGAACCCCGAGCCCGTGGCCGCCATTCATGCCGAATACGCGGCCGGCGGCGCGGAGGTCGTCACCACCAACACCTTCGGCGGCACGCGCTTCAAGCTCGATCCCGGCACGGACGTGCGCGCCCTGAACCGCGAACTGGCCCGCACGGCCAAGAAGGCCGTGGACGGCCGGGCCTTTGTGGCCGGCAGCGTGGGCCCCTGCGGACATTTCGTGCAGCCCCTGGGCGATCTTTCCTTCCGCGACATGGTGGCCGCCTACCGCGAGCAGATACAGGGCCTGGTGGACGGCGGAGCAGACCTCATCCTGGCCGAGACCCAGTTCGACCTGGCCGAGGCCAAGGCCATCATCATCGCCGCGCGTGAGGTTTCGGACCTGCCCGTGGGCGTGACCATGACCTTTGAGGGCGCGGTTTCGCTGACCGGCACGCCGCCCCTGACCTTCATCGACACCATGCAGAACCTGGGCGTGGATCTGCTGGGCACCAACTGCTCCGCCGGGCCGGAGCAGATCGTGGACATCGTGCGGGCCATGCTGCCCCGGCTTTCCACGCCGCTTTTGGTGCAGCCGAACGCGGGCCTGCCGGAGCTGGACGAGACGGGCAAGACCGTGTTCCGCCTGGGACCGGACGACTTTGCCCGGCAGTGCCGCGTGTTTGCGGAGCTGGGCGCGAAGTTCCTTGGCGGCTGCTGCGGCACCACGCCCGCGCACATCACCGCGTTGCGGGCCGCTGTGGGCGAAATGTCCTACGCCCGGCCCGTGCCGCCCGACGCCTCGCCCCTGGTGCTGACCTGCCGCGGGGCCTCCGTGGCCTTCGGCGCGGAGAATCCGCTGTGCGTCATCGGCGAGCGCATCAACCCCACGGGCAAAAAAGTGCTGGCCGAGGAGCTGGTGGAGAACCGCCACGACGAGGCCATGCGCCTGGCGACAGAGCAGGCCGCCCAGGGCGCCGCCATCCTGGACGTCAACGTGGGCGCGCCCATGGTGGACGAAAAGCTGGTGCTGCCCTCCCTGGCCCTGGCCCTGGCCAGCCGCTTCGAGCTGCCCCTGTCGCTGGACACCTCGGACCCGGTGGCCATGGAGAATGCCCTGTGGACCCAGGCGGGGTCGCCCCTGGTGAACTCCATCAGCGGCGAGCCGGGCCGCATGGAGCTGCTCGGCCCCCTGTGCAAGAAGTTCGGCGCGCCGTTCATTTTGCTGCCGCTGGAGGGCCGCAAGCTGCCCTACACTGCGCAGGAACGCATCGCCGTCATCGAGCGGTTGCTTGGGCAGGCCGACGGATTGGGCATCGCCCGCAGGCTCATCATGGTCGACGCGCTGGTGCTCACTGTGTCGAGCAAGCCGGAGGCCGCGCGCCACTGCCTGGAAACCATCCGCCACTGCCGCGACGTGCTTGGCCTGCCCACCACCATGGGCCTGTCCAACGTGAGCTTCGGCCTGCCCGCGCGCGAGCTGCTCAACTCCACCTTCCTGGCCCTGAGCATGGGCGCGGGCCTGTCTTCGTGCATCGCCAACCCGGCCAGCCGCCGCCTGCGCGAGGTGGCCGCCTCGGCCGAGGTGCTTCTGGCGCGCGACGCCAACGCCGGGCGCTACATCGGCTCCTATGCCGGCTGGACGCCCGGAACGGACGGCGGGGCTGCTGGCGGATCTGGCGGCGGATCTGGCTCCGGCGGGCCGAGCGCGGGCAAGGCCGCCACCCCCGGCGAGGCCGTGATTCTGGGCGACAAGACCGGCCTTTTGGCCATGCTGGAAACCGCCCTGGCCGAGGGGGCCGACCCCTTCGCCCTGGTGGACGGCGCGCTCATTCCGGCCATCCTTGAGGTGGGCCGCAAGTACGAGCGCAAGGAATACTTCCTGCCGCAGCTGCTGCGCTCCGCCGAGGCCATGCAGGCCGGGTTCGGCAGGCTGGAGCCGCTGCTCTTGGCCTCGGGCCGGGCAGAGAAGAAGACGCCCATCATCATGGCCACGGTGGAGGGCGACATCCACGACATCGGCAAGAACATCGTCTGCCTGATGCTTAAAAACCACGGGTTCGAGGTCTTCGACCTGGGCAAGGACGTGCCCGCGTCCAAGATAGTGGACGAGGCCGTGCGCGTGGGCGCCAAGGTCGTTGGGCTCTCCGCCCTCATGACCACCACCATGGTGCGCATGGAGGACACCGTGCGCCTGGTGCGGGAGCGCGGCCTGGACATCAAGGTGATGATCGGCGGGGCCGTGGTCACAGAGGCCTTCGCCCTGTCCATCGGCGCGGACGGGTTCTCCCGCGACGCCGTGGCCGCGGTGAAGCTGGCGGGCGAGCTGGCCGGGCGCGTGGCCGCGCACTAGCGTCCGGAGACGGTTTCTGCTACATCGCCCGCAGATGCTCCAGGCGGGTTCATGGAACCGGCCTGCCGGCTTGATCGAGGAGAAAGAATGAAAAGATATTCCATTGTCATGGCGCTTGCGCTGGCCCTGTGCCTGCTGGCGGCCTGCTCCGGGGGCGGCTCCGCGCCGGACAAGGCCGCGGGCAAGGTCGAGACCCTGGACATGCAGGCGGTGGAGAAGCACTTCGCCGCCAACAAGGGCAAGGTCACTCTGGTCATGTTCTGGGCCACCTGGTGCCCGGCCTGCAAGACCGAGCTGCCCGTGCTGGAGCAGCTGCGCGCCAAGTACCCGGCGGACAAGCTGGACATCATGGCCATCAGCGTGGACGACACCGAGGAGACCCTGCGGGACTACCTCAAGAGCCGCCCCACCAGCCTCGACGTCTACTTGTCCAAGGCGGACGTGGGCTCGGAGTTCGGCGTCAAAAGCATTCCGGCCCTGTACATTCTGGACAAGGACGGCCAGGTGGCCTTCAACAGCGCCGGCGCCTATCCGCTGGAAATGCTCGACCCGGTCATCGGCCAGTTGGTGAAGGGCTAGGAGTTGGCGATGTTGCTGCGCAAGGCGCGCATCACCGACGTGAAGGGCGTGCACAAGCTCATCATGAACACCAGCGCCGACGACGGGCTGGTGCTGCCGCGCTCTTACAACCAGCTCTACAGCCACCTGCGAGACTTTTTCGTCATGGTGGACGAGCAGGACGAGGAGACCGTGCTGGGCTGCTGCGCGTTGGCGATCTGCTGGGAGAACCTGGCCGAGGTGCGCTCGCTGGTCGTCGCGCGGGAGGCGCGCGGGCTGGGCCTGGGCCGCAAGCTCGTGGAGGCCTGCCTGTCCGACGCGGTGACTCTGGGCATCTTCCGCGTGTTCGCCCTCACCAACACCCCGGAATTTTTCCGGCACATGGGCTTTGTGGACTGCTCCAAGGACAGCCTGCCCCAGAAGGTCTGGAGCGATTGCCTCAACTGCCCGCGCTTTCCGGACTGCGACGAGATAGCCCTGCACATGGAATTGTAAGGATTGCGGACAATGGCAGACACCCTGAAAACAGTCATCGATTCCGAGACGCTGCATCGGCGCGTGGCCGAGCTGGGCGCGGAGATAACGGCCCGCTACCAGGGCAAGCCCCTGGTGGTGGTGTGCGTGCTCAAAGGGGCGTTCTTGTTCTTCGCCGACCTGGTGCGGCACATCAAGAACGACGCTTTGGAGATCGACTTCGTGCGCATGGCCAGTTATGGTTCCGCGCAAACCCGGGGCCGCCAGACCATTTTCAGCAAGGACATGGAGGTGGATGTCACGGGCAAGCATGTGCTCCTGGTGGAGGACATCGTGGACACCGGGCATTCCGTTGAGTTTTTGCTGGAAGTGCTGGAAAAACGCGGGGCCGAAAGCATCCGCGTCTGCGCCGTGGTGGACAAGCACGAACGCCGCGAGGTGTCCCTCACGGTTGACTTTGCCGGATTCCCCATTCAAAAGGGTTTCATTGTGGGATACGGCATGGACTACGCGGAGAAGTATCGCGAACTTGACGCCGTGTATGAACTCGTCCCGGAATAGGGGCGCTTACTTAAGAGAAAAGCCATGATCGTCGCCTGCCCCAATTGCCAGAGCAAATACAACCTGCCCGAAGACAAGATCGCGCCCACCGGCTCCAAGGTGCGCTGCGCTCGGTGCAAGCACGTGTTCACCGCCATGCCTCCGGGCAAGGACTTTGACGAGGAGCTGGCCGACCTGACCGCCTCCGAGCCCCAGGCCGGGCCTGCGGCCGGATCGGCTGCCGCCGCGCCGAGCGCCGCGCCCAAGAAAATGCCCTGGGATGACGACGAGCCTGCCGCTCCGGCTGGCGGCGCCGCGTCCAAGAAAATGCCCTGGGACGACGACGAGCCCGCCGCGGGCCCCGCGGACGACGACGACCTGCCCGGCGCGGGCGCCCTTTCCGCCAGCGGCAAGAGCCCCTTCGACGACGACGAGCCCGACACCGCCCCGGCGGCCGGCGGCCGCTTTGATGGCGGCGGCGATTCCGCTCCGGCGGCCAGAACCGGCGGCGACGACGATTTTCTGAACTCCCTGGGCAGCGGCGCCAGCCTGGACGCGCCCAAGGCCGGGGCCAAGAACCCCAAGAAAAAATGGATAGTGCTGGGCGTGGTGCTTGCCGTGTTGGCAATGGCCGCGGCCGGGCTGTTCGTCTTCAAGCCCTGGACCAAGATGAACCTGCCGTTCCTGGGCTCGCTTTCGGGCAAGAAGGACGTGGTGGAAAGCGCGGACAAGGTCAAGGACATCGCCCTTAGGAACGTCCGGCAGTACTACATTCCCAACGAGAAGGCCGGAAACATCTTCGTGGTCGAGGGCAAGGCGGTGAACAACTTCGCCGTGCCCAAGGAGCGCATCAAGGTCGAGATAACCCTGTTCGACGAGAAGGGCCATGTGCTCGTCTCCAAGCAGATGCTCTGCGGCAACACCCTGTCGCAGTTCCAGCTCCAGGTGCAGAGCGAAGAGGAAATCGGCGCGAGCCTGAACTCCGAGGTGGGCATCCTCACCAGCAACACCTACCTCAAGACAGGCATGGACACGCCATTCATGGCCGTGTTCTTCAAACCGCCAGACACGGTGAAGGAATTCGGCGTCAAGGTCATCGACGCGCTGGATCCCAAGTAGCGGCGAACGTTGAATTGCATCGACGGCGCCAGGGCAGGGCGCAAAACCCCTCCCTGGCGCTTTTGTTTCCACCGCCCAACCGCGAGAGGCACATGAGCCGCACTCCCTACACCGTCGCCCTGGTCCAGACGGGCTGCCGCCCAAGCGCCGAGGAAAATATGGCCGCCCACCTGGACCTGGCCGAGCGCGCCGCCTCTTTGGGGGCGGATGTCATCTGCCTGCAGGAGCTCTTCCTTGGTCCCTATTTTTGCCAGCAGGAGGACGCCCGGCTCTTCGACTTGGCCGAGCCCGTGCCCGGCCCCACCACCAAGGCCTTCGGCCAGTTGGCCAAAAAGACCGGCACGGCCATCGTGGTCTCGTTGTTCGAAAAGCGCGCGCCGGGGCTGTATCACAACACCGCCGCCGTGCTGGGCCGCGATGGGAATCTGCTGGGCGTGTACCGCAAGATGCACATTCCCGACGACCCGGCCTTCTACGAGAAGTTCTACTTCACCCCCGGCGACCTGGGCTTTTTGGCCGTGGAGACCCACGTGGGAAAAATCGGCGTGTGCGTGTGCTGGGACCAGTGGTACCCGGAGGCCGCGCGACTGACGGCCCTCAAGGGGGCGGAGGTCATCTTTTATCCCACGGCCATTGGCTGGCACCCCCAGGAAAAGGACTTGCTGGGCGACGAGCAGCGTAGCGCCTGGCAGTTGGTGCAGCGCGGCCACGCCGTGGCCAACGGTTGCTACATCGCGGCCGCCAACCGCATCGGGCTGGAGCGGCCCTTGGCGGAGAGCCACAACGCCCAGGGCGCGGGCATCGAGTTCTGGGGCACCAGCTTCGTGGCCGGGCCCATGGGCGACCTTGTGGCCCAGGCCCCGTCCGACGAGGAGACCATCCTGCTGGCCCAGGTGGACCCCTGCCGCATCGAAGACGTGCGCCGGGGCTGGCCCTTCCTGCGCGACCGCCGCATCGACGCCTACCAGAGCATCACCAAGCGTTTCGACGACTGAGCCCTTAAACCCCGGCAGCACAAGGACACCTCTGCATGAACTTTTTCAAGATGCTTCTCAGTTTCGCACCGTGGATCTCTTTTCTGGTCATCGCCCACGGGAGCATGTTCCGTTTGAAGCTCGGGCTGGTCGTCGCCGCAGTCCTCACCGTGGTCATGGCCGTGACCAAGCTGCACCGGGGCGTCATCATGTGGGTGGGCATCGTGTTCTTCGTCTACGCCACCGTGGCCGTGGTCTTCCTTGAGCACATGTGGACGGTGCTGCACATGGGCGTGCTGGCCAACGGCGCCCTGGCCGCGGGCACCTGGCTGACGCTTTTCATGGGCAAGCCCTTCACCCTGGAGTACGCGCGCGAGCACACCGACCCCGCGCTGTGGACCAACCCCGTGTTTCTGCGCACCAACAACCTGCTCACCGCCGTGTGGGGCGCGGCGTTCACCATCGGCGCCGGGCTGGCCTGGCTCAAGATGACCCGCCACGACCTGCCGGAGCTGGGTTTGGAGCTCACCAACTACGCCTTCATGCTTTCGGCCATGGCTTTTTCCAATTGGTACCCGCTGTACGTGAAGCGCCAGCGGCAGGCCGCGCAGGCCGACTAGAACGGCGTTTCCCCCTCTTTTTGCCCAACGAAAAAGGCTCTTTCCGGCGGTTTCGCCGGAGGGAGCCTTTTCCGTTATGGGGATTCCAAAGGACCTCAGGTCTTTTGGCCGCCGGAGGCCTCTTTTCCTCCGTCTTGTTATTCCTTCTTCTCCAGCACCACGTCCACCAGCTCCGCAACCTCTGCGGCCAGCACAATGGCCACGGCGGCGCGGATGTCCGGCTCCAGCGCGTCGGCCTCGGGCTTGTTGCCCGCGGGCAGCGCCACGGTGTGCACGCCGCCGCGCTGGGCGGCCAGGATTTTTTCGCGGATGCCCGCCACGGGCAGCAGCGCGCCGCTCAAGGACATTTCGCCGGTGAGGGCCACGCCGGGCCGGGCGGCCCGGCCCGTCAACAGCGAGAGCAGGGCCATGAGGATGGTGACGCCCGCAGAGGGGCCGTCTTTGGGGATGGCTCCGGCGGGAATGTGGATGTGCAGGTCCTGGGCGGCGAAGAAATCCGGGTCCAGGCCGAAATGCTCCGCATTGCCGCGCAGGTAGCTCAGGGCCGTCTGGGCGGATTCCTTGAGCACCGCGCCCAGTGAGCCGGTGAGCAGCAACTGGCCCGTGCCGCGCATTTTCGCGGCCTCCACCAAAACAATCTCGCCCCCGGTGTCGCTCCAGACCAGGCCGTTGACTACGCCGGGGCGCGGGCTGGGCCGTGCGGATTCGTGGGTGAAGCGCCTGGGGCCGAGCAGGCTCGTCACCAGGGCGGGGTCCACGGCGGCGGGATAGCTGCCGTTGGCGCCGTCCTTCAGGGCCAGGCGCGCCAGCTTGCGGCACACGGAGCCGATCTCGCGGTCCAGGTTGCGCACGCCGGCCTCGCGCGTGTAGTCGCGGATGATGGTGCGCACAGCCTGGGGCGCAAAGGCGGGGAAGGGGTGCGTCAGGCCGTGCTCGGCGCATTGGCGGGGCACCATGTGGCGCAGGGCTATCTGCTCCTTTTCGGCTTCGGTGTAGCCGGGAAAGCGCACCACTTCCAAGCGGTCCTGCAGGGGCGCGTCCAGGCGCGAAAGGTCGTTGGCCGTGGCGATGAACATGACCTGCGAGAGGTCGAAGGGCACGTCCACGTAGAGGTCCATGAACTGGCGGTTCTGCTCGGGGTCCAGCACCTCCAGGAACACCGCGCCGGGGTCGCCCCGGAAGTCCTGGCCCACCTTGTCGATTTCGTCGAGCATGATGACCGGGTTGTTGACGCCCAGGCGGCGGATGGCCTGGATGATCTTGCCCGGCATGGCCCCCACGTAGGTGCGCCGGTGGCCGCGCAGCTCGGCTTCATCGCGCATTCCAGCCACGGACATGCGGTGGAACTTGCGGCCCAGGGCCTCGGCTATGGCCATGCCCACGCTGGTTTTTCCCGTGCCGGGGGGGCCGGTGAAGCAAAGCACCGGGCCGCGTCCCGGGGCCAGGGTCTTCTTCTGCCCCAGCACGTCGCGCACGCTGCTGCGCAGCTCGTCCAGGCTCAGGGGCTTGGTGAGGTAATGCGCCGCGCCGGTGCGCATGGCCAGCACCGCGGAATGCACCGTGGCGTAGCCGGTGACGATGATGATCTGCGTGGAGGGGGAGAGCCGCCCCGCCTCGGACAACAGGGCCATGCCGTCCATCTTGTCCATCTTCAGGTCGGTGACGATGAGGTCGAAGCTCCAGGCGCGCACCAGCTCCAGGGCCTCCAGGCCGTTGGCCGCGGTGCGCACGGCATAGCCCTCTTTCTTGAGCACGTGCTCGAGGTTGGTGCGGGCTATCTCCTCGTCATCCACCACCAGCACGTGCTGCGGGGCGCTGGCGGCCAGGGTGCGCCCGGCCAAATACTCCAGCAGGCGTTCCTTCACGTGGTCCAGGCCGAAGTGCCGGTGGCTCAGGCTTTGCTCCACGCGGCCGAAGTCCAGGTTGTCCTCGGTGGCGGTGCGCCAGGGCAGGGTGCTCAGCCAGTCGATGTAATTGAGGCCGATGGCATACTCGGCAACCGAGGGGTCGGTTTTGTCCAGCCGGCTCAGCTCCTTGGCCACAACGGCGGCCACATGCTCCGGCAGCGCCGCGTCTTTCACCTGGCCGCGCAGCTCATCCAGGCCCTTGGTGGGTCCTGCCGTTTCTTCCTCGGTTTTGCGGAAAAAAATCATGCCCTCTCCTTCTCCTTGCCCCGCGACAGCCGGGTTTCTGGTTGCCTCGCCAGCCTATGCCTGAATTTCCCCTGGTGTCAAAGCGGCCCCAAAACCGTGCGCCGCCTCCGGAATGCCAAAGTGATGCATATTGCAACGCTTTGGCTGGTTGTGCGTTGCATTTAAAAACGTCTTTATTCTTAATGAGTTACGGTGATGGAGTCTCGCGCCTGTTGCGATATGCAACGCTCGCGGCCTGGCCGTCTTGTGTGGCGCATTCTAAAATCTCCGTAATTTCAACATGTTGCCCGAACGACCTCGCGCGGCATGTCCCTTGAAATGAGCGGACCAACGGAAAAACGCCAACCCAAGGGGTCGCCATGAACAGTTTGCGTGACACGATGGAAAAAACTTTCGCCGCCGCCGCTTTTGCCGAGCGCAACCTGGGCCAGGATGCGCGGGAATGCCTTGAGGGCGGCGCACAGCCCCGTCAGAAGACCGCCGAGGCGCGCACCAAGGACAAGGCCAAGCGTCCTCGTCCCAGCCTGAAGGCCTGAGTCCGCGATCAGGAGCCGCCATGCCCAAGCCCGCCAACAAGACACGCGTCGAGATGCCCTTGCGCCAGCCGCAGCCCGGCATTTCCTTGAACCAGCGCAGCGGCTGGCGGGAGGCCGTGGAAGTCTACGGCGAGGCCCTCAGCCTGGCCGAGGCCGGGGAGCGCGACCTTGCGCGCGAGGTTTTGGGCGAGTTCCACGCCGAGCACCGCAAGATCCTGGTGCTGGCCGAGGCCGACGGCGTGCCCGAGGCCATGGCCGTTTACAGCGTGAATCTGGCCGAGCGCCTGGGCTTTGACCTGGTGCTTTTGAGCGTGGGCGACCCGGTGCGGCGCGGCGAGGGCTTTGCGGCCAGGGCGCGCGATGCCGCGAAGATCCTGTTCGACGAGGCCGCCCGGCGCGGGGTCCGCTGCGCGCACATCCTGCGCCGGGGCCGGCGCGACGAGGCCCTGAGCGCCGTGAGCCTGGAACTCCGGCGCGTGGAGTTCGTCATCACCCGCAGGCCCGAGTCCGAGAGACGGCAGGCGGCGCTTATGGTGCCGGAGTTTTCCCTGAAGTGTTGACCGCGAGATTTTGCGTACGGCTGGGACGGCTCACCTGCCTTGAACGTCGGCTGGGTTTGGAGGATTGATGCTCACAAAGATACTGCCCTTTCTTGCCTGGTTCAAAGACTTGAGCATCGGGGCGCTCAAGCGTGACGCCACGGCGGGCATGACCGTGGCGCTGGTGCTTATTCCGCAAAGCATGGCCTATGCCCAGCTGGCCGGGCTTCCGGCCTATTACGGGCTGTATGCGGCCTTTCTGCCGCCCATGATCGCCTCGCTGTTCGGCTCCAGCCGCCAGCTGGCCACCGGGCCCGTGGCCGTGGTTTCGCTGATGACGGCGGCCAGCCTTGAGCCCCTGGCCACGGCGGGGAGCGAGAGCTACATCGCCTACGCCATCCTGCTGTCGGTCTTTGTGGGCCTGTTTCAGCTTTCCCTGGGCGTTTTGCGCCTGGGCCTGGTGGTGAACTTTTTGTCGCACCCGGTGGTGAACGGCTTTACCAACGCCGCCGCCCTCATCATCGCCTCCAGCCAGCTGTCCAAGATGTTCGGCGTTTCCGTGGACAACGCCGAGCACCACTACGAGACGGTCCGCAACGTCCTCGCCTCCGCCATGCAGTACACCCACTGGCCCACCGTGGCCATGGGGCTGCTCGCGCTCGGCATCATGGTGGGGCTGAAGCGGTTTTCGCCACGCGTTCCGGCCGTGCTGGCCGCCGTTGTGGTCACTTCGGTCATCTCCTGGGCCACGGGCTTTGAGCGCAACATGCGCGTGGAGCTGGCCTCGGTCGAGTCTCCCGCCGCCACGGCCGCCATAAGCACCTTCAATGCCGCCACGACGCGCATCGGCGAACTGGCCGCGCAACGGACGCAGTCCACCGCGGCCCTGGAGCAGGCCAAGAAGGCCGAGGACTTCAACGCGCAGATCGCCGCCGAGGGCGAACTGATGCGGATAGGACACGAGATGGAGCAGCAGAAGCTGGCGGCCCGCCACCAGCGCGCGGTCCTGCGCTCCATGCTGTTTGCCGCCGTGCAGCGGCCCGACGGGCTGGGCATCTACCCGGTGGACAATGTGCCCGCCAACGCCGAGACGGACGGGCGCACCTGGCGCATCAAGGTGGGCAATTCCCCCCTGAAGCCCGAGGCGCTCCTGCTCAGCGGCGGCGGCGCGGTGGTGGGAGCCATCCCCGAGGGCCTGCCGAGCCTGACCCTGCCCAAGTTCGAGGCGGGCATGGCCGCGCACCTGATGTCGTACGCGGTGATCATCGCCATTCTGGGCTTCATGGAGGCCATCTCCATCGCCAAGGCCATTGCCGACAAGACCGGGCAGCGCCTGGACCCCAACCAGGAGCTCATCGGCCAGGGGCTGGCCAACATCTTTGGCGCGGCCACCAGCAGCTACCCGGTGTCCGGCTCGTTCTCCCGTTCCGCCGTCAACTTGCAGGCCGGCGCGGTCACGGGCCTGTCCAGCGTCATCACCAGCGTGGTGGTGCTCGGCGTGCTGCTGTTCTTCACCCCGCTGCTGTACCACCTGCCCCAGGCCGTGCTGGCCGCGGTGATCATGATGGCCGTGGTGGGCCTGCTGAACGTTTCCGGCGTGGTCCATGCGTGGCAGGCCCAATGGTACGACGGCGTTGTCGCCGTGATCACCTTCGCCGCCACCCTCGTTTTCGCGCCGCACCTGGACAAGGGCATCATGATCGGCGTGGCGCTCTCCCTGGGCGTGTTTCTGTACAAGAGCATGCGCCCCAAGGTCCGCTCGCTGTCGCTGGCCGAGGACAACATCCTGCGCTGCGCGGAGGAATACGAGCTCATTGAGTGCAAGCATGTGGATGTCATCCGCTTCGAGGGGCCGCTGTTCTTTGCCAACGCCAGCCACCTGGAGGACACGGTGAGCGACCGGCGGCTGTCCAAGCCCGGCCTGCGCCACATCATCCTTGTGGCCAAGGGCATCAACGACATGGACGCTTCGGGCATGGAGGCCCTGGCGCGGATAGTGGACGCCTGCCGCCGCGTGCAGGTGGACGTCTCCCTGGCGGGCGTGAACGAGTCCGTCATGGGCGTTCTGCGCAGAAGCCATCTCCTGGAAAAGCTCGGCGAGGACCACATTTTCCCCAATGCCGCCACGGCGATCCGCGTTGTGCACGAGCAGGCCAAGGACGCCGTTTGCGACGGCGCCTGCCCCCTGCTGGCGTTTTTGCCCCGGGCGACCCCGCGCGGCGGCGCGCACGACAAGGTTCAGCCGATTCAGAACCCCCTACGGCGCATACGTCCCCGGGCGTATGCGGCCAAACATTAAGGCCCAGCACCACCAGCATTGATCCAAATGGCGGCGTTTCGCCAGGAACATAACACACGGAGGTTCTCATGGCTCAGGAAGTGACCAAGAAGCAGGCGCTGTTGCGCATGGCCGGATTCGGAGTGGCCAGCGCGGCGATTTACGGGGCGGTGTTCCAGCACGCCAACGCCCTTACCGAGATGTTCTCGCGCGGGGGAGTTTACGCGGCCATGCCCATCGCCACGGTCTTTCTCGTCTCTTACGTGCATGGCGGGTTCGCCTCGAATCTGTGGAGCGCCCTTGGCATCACCGCCAAGAGCCCGGCCAAGACCGCGCAGCCGGCCAAGACCAAGCGCCCAGAAGTGCGCGCCACTCTCAACGCCTAAACCGCGCGCCAGCAAAAGGAGTCAACCATGGACGTCGCTCTCGACAGCCTGAAATTCATCGACCTGACCACCTCCTCGATCATCTTCCTGTTCATCGTCGGCTTCATCGGCGGGCTGGTGAGCGGATTCATCGGCTCCGGCGGAGCCTTCGTGCTCACCCCGGGCATGATGAGCCTCGGCGTGCCCGGCACCGTGGCCGTGGCCAGCAACATGTGCCACAAGTTCCCCAAGGCCCTGGTGGGCGCCATCAAGCGCTTCCGCTACGGCCAGGTGGACATCAAGCTCGGCCTGGTTCTGGCCGCCAGCGCCGGTGTCGGCGTGCAGGTGGGCATCAGAATCCAGAACATCATTCTGGAGGCCTGGGGTCAGGCGGGCTCCAACCTTTACGTCAGCCTGTCCTTTGTGGCCGTTCTGGTCCTGGTGGGCAGCTACGTGTTCTACGACGCGGTGAAGTCCTCGCGCGGGTCCGGCGCGGATGAGACCCCGGCCCTGGCCCGGCGCCTGCAAAAGATTGAGCTGTGGCCCATGATGACCTTCAAGACCGCGAATCTGCGCATCTCCTTGTGGTTCACCCTGCCCGTGGGCTTCGCCACCGGCATGCTGGCCGCCACCATCGCCGTGGGCGGGTTCATCGGCGTGCCGGGCATGATCTACGTGCTGGGCGCGGGCGGTCTGGTGGCCTCGGCCACGGAGCTGGTCATCGCCTTCGCCATGGGTCTGGGCGGCACCATCAACTGGGCCATGCACGGCATGGTCGACATCCGCCTCACCCTCATCATCCTGGCGGGCTCGCTGCTGGGCGTGCAGCTGGGCGCCATCGGCACCACCCTGGTGCGCGAGGTCATGATCAAGATCGTCATGGGCTCCATCATGCTCATCGTCGCCGTGAGCCGTGCCCTGGCCCTGCCCAAGTACCTGGCCCAGCTGGGGCTCATGGACATCTCGCCGGAGCGCGTGTCCCTCATGGACCAGACCAGCTTCGTCATCATGTGCGTCGCCCTCACCCTGGGCGCGGTGATCATCCTTGGCGCCATGTACAAGGCCATTCGGGCCAACGCCAAGCAGGCCGCCCAGGAGGCCTACACCCAGGCCTAGCCTTTTCCTGCCTTCCAGGTTTCGGGCCTGCGCTCCGCCTCCACTGGGCGTTGCGCAGGCCTTTTCGTTTCCGCATCCGTTTTGCGCTGCGCGCGCACGCCATTGACACGGTGCATGCGCGGCGATACATCGTAGGCGATGATCCCTTGCATCGCCAAGGATTCTTTTGTTTTCTCTCCGCCGGGTGCAGCCCAAGGCCCGACGAACGGGGCGCAACCGAACACGACCAGGAGGTCACCATGCACCTTGGCAAGGCCATCAGGCTCGAACGCATCATCAACCGCAACACCAGGCGGACCATCATCGTGCCCATGGACCACGGCACCACCGTGGGGCCGCTGCCGGGCATCGTCAACATGCACGCGGCCGTAAAGGCCGTGGTGGAGGGCGGCGCCAACGCGGTCTTGATGCACAAAGGCGTGCCGCGCTGCTGCCACCGTTCCCAGGGCAAGGACGTGGGGCTCATTGTGCACCTTTCCGCCAGCACCTCCCTTTCCCCGCTGCCCAACGCCAAGACCCTGGTCTGCACTGTGGAGGAGGCCATCCGCCTGGGGGCCGACGCCGTGAGCGTGCACGTGAACCTGGGCGACGAGAGCGAGGCCAAGATGCTGGAGGAGTTCGGCCAGGTCACCAGCTCGGCCCAGAGCTGGGGCATGCCCGTGCTGGCCATGATCTATGCGCGCGGACCGAAAATCCGCAACGAGTTCGACGCCGGCACTGTGGCTCACTGCGCCCGCGTCGGCGTGGAGCTTGGCGCGGACGTGGTCAAGGTGCCCTACACCGGCGACCCGGACTCCTTCTCCAGGGTCGTGGACGCCTGCTGCATCCCCGTGGTCATTGCGGGCGGACCCAAGCTCGACAGCACGCGCGACTTCCTGGTCATGGTGCGCGACTCCATCCAGGCGGGCGGCACCGGGCTCTCCGTGGGCCGCAACATCTTCCAGCACAAGCGGCCCGACCTGCTGACCCAGGCCCTGGCCAAGGTGGTGCACGAGGACGCCGGGGTGGACGAGGCCATGAGCCTGCTGCAGGGCCTGGAATAGCGTTTTCCCCTCCAACGCAAAAAGGGCCGGCGAGACGTTTCGCCGGCCCTTTTCTTTGGTGCTGGAGCCGCCCTAGTCCAGGGTGTTCCAGGGCGAGGGGGCCACGGGCGCATAGCCGCGCTCCTGGGCCAGCACGTCCAGGTGCAGCAGGCCCGCAGCCAGCATCTCCAGATTGATGCGCTCCGTGCGGTCCACCAGATTCACGCTGAGAAAGTAGGTTTTGCAGTCCTGGCACAGGTGGGCGCGTTCCTGTTCGGAGCGGAGGTTTTCCTCGGCCACAAGCAGGTCCGAGCGGGCCGGATCCTCGCAGCCGCAGCCCACGCAGCGCAGGCGCGGAAAGCGCCACAGGGCGGCGCATTGGCCGCAGTGCAGCCAAAGCTGCCCGGCCTTGGCGATGAGGAACTCCGAGTCCTCCTTGCCTTCCTTGAGGATGCCCGCGTCCGGGCCGCCGCCGCACACGGGGCAGTAGCCCCGCCGCCAGGCCTCCTGGTCCACCAGGGGGCCGAGCAGCGCGGACTCGTGGGCCAGCACGGCCATGAGGACTTCTGTGGCGGCCAGATGCACGGCGGGCGCGGCAAGCTCCAGCCTGTCCGCCGTTTCGGCCATGGCTTGGGCCGCGGCCCCGGCGGGAAGCCCCGGAGCCAGCGCCGCCAGAAGACGTGCCGCCAGGGTGTCGCCCCGGTCCTCGGGCGGCGTTGCGTCCATCTGGCCGTCCAGGCGCACGGCCAGGCGAGCCAGGTCCGCCGCCATGTAGGGAAAGGCCTGGGCCGCGGCGGGCAGCACGCTGCGCGCGGCGGTGCGGAAGCGCGCCAGAAGCTCCGCGGACGGCGCGCCGAGGCTCTCCAGCAGCGGGGCCAGCAGGGGGCGACCCTCCGCCAGCCCTGCCAGGTCCGGGGTTTGGCCCAGCAGCGAGGCCTGGGGCAGGGTCGCCTGGACCTCCAGCCGCGCCTTCACGAGGAGGCTCAAGGCCGTGGCGATGTCCGCCAGGGCCGGGCGGCGCGTCCGGATGTCCTCAAGGGCCTCGTCCACGCCGAACAGCCGCTCCTGGTCCTGCAACGTCTTGCGCATCAACCCTCCCTGGGTTTTTGGGAATAAAGACGGGCCGTCCCTCCCTCGCGGCGGCACGGCCCGTGCTGTTGTTTCGGCGTGCGTGTCTAGCCGAGCAGGGTCCGGAACGGTTTGGCCACAGCGGCCAGGAATTCCTGGCGGTCCATGTCCGCAAACTGCGTCTTGGGCTGGACTTGGCGTTCGGCGAAGTCATGGTACAGCTTCCGGTCCTCGGTGACCAGGAAGATCGTGCTGACCTCCTCGGGGTCGAGCAGCTGGGCCTTGGGATAGGTTTGCTTGAGCTTGGCCAGGCGCTCGGCGCCGAGCTTGAGCATGGCCTCGCGCTCGCCGAAGTTCATGCACCCGGTGCAGCAGGTCTTCACGCAGGCCGGAACCATGCCCGCCTGCAAGCGGTCGATGCACATGTTGCATTTGGTGAGTCCGCCCGCCTTGGGGTCCCAGCGGGGGATGTTGTACGGGCACATGGTGCGCACGTCCTCGGCCTGCTGGGGCGTGAACTTCTTGGTCAGGTCGGTGTAGATGACGGCCCCGGTGGCCTCGTCCTTGATGATGGCGCCTTCCATGATGGCGTCCGCACCGGCCTTGCAGCCGGGCTCCAGGCAGTGGCGGCACTGCTCCGGGAAGAACAGCCACTCCACCCGCCCGTTCAGCTTGTATTCCTTGAAGCGGATGAGCTTGAAGTTGTAGGGGCCCAGGTCGGGCGGGTTCTGGTGCGTGCCGGTCTGCTTGGTGTGCACGGCGGGCAGTTCCTTCCACTCCTTGCAGGCGATCTGGCAGCCGCGGCAGGCGGTGCAGCGCGAGGTGTCTATGAGAAAGGCTTTCGGCATGGTGCGTCTCCGTTGTGCGCCCGCCCGGCGGATCGCCTCCCGCAAAGAAGCGATCCGCCGGGCGGACGGTTATCTCTCAAGCTCCGTGATCTTGGGAGCCTTGCGTATGGTGACCAAGGACGCCTTGTACTCCGGGATGTAGGTATTGGGGTCGCCCACGGTCGGAGTCAGCCTGTTGGTCGAGTCGCCCACGCCGGGGGTGGTCCACCCGAAGGCGAAGGGCATGCCGATGAGGTGCACTGTTTTGCCCATGACCTTGAAGGGCACCACGCGGATGGTGACCATGGCCACGGCCTGCACCTTGCCGCGGATGCTCTCGATCTCGACCACGTCGCCGTTCTTGATGCCCTTCTCCTTGGCCAGCTCGTGGCTCATTTCCACATAGAGCTGGGGCTCGGCCTCCAAAAGCACCTTGGTGTTGCGCGAGTCGGTTCCGGAGAGCCAGTGCTCGGTGAGGCTGTAGGTGGTGAGCACGATGGGGTAGCGCGGGTCGCCGTGTTTGGCGAACTTGTCCATGTCCGAGGCGATCCAGCGGATGGCCGGGTTGTTCATCTGGCCGGAGAACGGGTTCTTGGAAAGGGGCGTCTCCGCCGGTTCGTAGTGCTCGGGGAAAGGCCCGTCCACCCGGCCGGGGCCGAAGAGCTGGGCGTGGCCTTCCGTGTGCATGATGAACGGGTACTTGCCGCCCTTCTGCGCCATGGGCGGGCCCGCGCCGTCCACCACGTCGCCCACCCACTGGGCGCCGTCCCACAGCACCACGGGCAGCTCCGGGTTGAAGGGCTTGCCGTTCACGTCCACGCTGGCGCGGTTGTAGATGATGCGCCGGTTCACCGGCCAGGCGAAGGAGAAGTTGGGGAAGAGCCCCAGCTTGGCCTGCATGGGCGTTTGGGCGTGGTCGCGCCGCTTGGTGAGGTTTTTGCCCACCTCGGGGTAGCTGCCGGAGTAAATCCAGCACAGGCAGTTGGTGCTGCCGTCATCGGTCAAAAAGGCGAAGCTGGGCACCTGGTCGCCCTTTTTGAACTTGCGCCCGTTCACCTCGGCGTCGCGGGTGAACCAGCCGTTGACCTTCATGGCGGTCTTTTCCGCGTCGTAGGCGCGGTCCAGGTCCAAGTTCAGGACGGGTTCGGGGAACACCCCGCCCTCCTTCTTGTACAGGTCGCGCACGGTGTGGAAGATGTCCACCTCGATGGCGCCCATGCTCTTGCTCTGGCCCATGGGCTCAAAGCCCTTGTAATGCCACATCTGCCAGCGGCCGGAATTGGACGTGGTGCCGTCCTTTTCGCCCCGGTGGCAGCAGGGCAGCAGGAACACCTCGGTCTGCACGGTCTTGGGGTCCACGCCGGGACCGCGCCAGAAGTCGGTGGTCTCGGACAGGTGCACCTCGCCCATGACCAGCCAATCCAGGTTTTGCAGGGACTTTCTGATTTTGTGGGAGTTGGGCATGCTTTGGGCCGGGTTGTGGCCAAGAATGAACGCGCCCTTGATCTGCTTCTTGTACAGGCGGTCGAACATGAACATGCTGGCGTACTGTTCGCCGGGCTCCACCTTGGGCGTCCAGCCGTAGCCGTAGTCGTTGTCCTTGGTGGCCGCCTCGCCGAACCAGCCCTTGAACAGGCTTACCGCGTATTTGGGCTGGTTCACCTTCCAGTTGATGCTCATGGGATCGGTGGTTCTGGGCGTGATGGACTTGTTGTAGTCGGCCAGGGTGGGCTGGGTGGCCAGGGGCGCGGGCAGGTAGCCGGGCAGAATGTCCCAGAGCACCGCGTGGTCCGTCGATCCCTGCACGTTGGGCTCGCCGCGCAGGGCGTTTATGCCGCCGCCCGCCACGCCGATGTTGCCCAGCAGCAGCTGGATCATGGCCGCCAGACGGATGTTCTGCACGCCCACGGTGTGCTGGGTCCAGCCCAGGGCGTACATCATGGTGCCGGCCTTGTTCGGCTTGCCCGTGGCGCCGTAGATGTCGTACACCATGAGCAGGTTCTTCTTGCTCACGCCCGTCACCTTGCTGACCAAGTCCACGGTGTAGCGGTCATAATGCTTCTTCATCACCTGGAACACGCACCTGGGGTCTTGCAGGGTCTTGTCGCGCAGGGGCAGGCCCTTGTCGTCGCGGGCGAAGTCCCACTTCTTGCGGTCGTACACGCGGGTGGCGGGGTCGTATCCGCTGAACAGGCCGTCCTTGAAGGCGTAGTCCGCCCCGAGGAGGAAGCCCGCGTTGGTGTACTCGGCTACGTATTCCTTGAAATAGAGGTTCTTCTCCAGAATGTAGCGCAGCATGCCGCCCAAGAAGGCGATGTCCGTGCCGCTGCGCAGGGGCACATGGTGGTCGCTTCTCGCCGAGGTGCGCGAGAACTTGGGGTCCACATGGATCACCTTGGCGCCCATGTCCTTTGCGCGCAGCACCCACTTGAAGGAAATGGGGTGGTGCTCCGCGGCGTTGCTGCCCATGATCAAAACGGCGTTGGAATTCTTGATGTCAATCCAGTGCTGGGTCATTGCGCCACGTCCGAACGACTCTGCCAGAGCCGGTACAGTGGGGCTGTGTCAGACCCTTGCCTGATGGTCTATCTGGTAGACCCCCAGGGCTCTGAGCATCTGGACCGTGACGGCGCACTCCTCGTTGTCCATGAGGGCGCTGCCCAGGTGCATCACCGTGTCCAGGCGGTTCACCGTCTGGCCCTTGGCGTTTTTGGCCGTGAAGTCGCGGTCGCGGGTGTCCTTCATGCGCCGGGCGATGCTCGAGAGCATGAAGTCCCAGTCCTTTTCCACCCAGTCCGTTGCGCCGGGGGCCCGGTACAGCGGCTTCACGATGCGGTGCTCGTTGATGTGCAGCGCGCGGAAGGCCGCGCCCTTGGCGCACAGCGAACCTTCGCTCACGGGGTAGTCCGGGTCGCCCTCGGAGCTGATGAACTGGCCGTCCCTGACGTACATGATGATGTTGCAGCCGCAGGAGCAGTAAGGGCAGATGGACACCACCTCTTTGGCCCCGGCGGTTCTGAGGCTGGTGGCGTAGGCCTGGGCGGGCCTGATGTCCAGGCCAAGCCGTGAGAGCCCGAGACAGGCCGTGCCCGCTCCGAGCAGCTTGATGAAACCTCGCCGTGAAACGCTCATGAAGCCTCCTTGGTTCGTTGTGCCCGGAACCGCGAGCGGGGATACGGTTCGGTGGTTATCATTCCTGACTACGTATTCTATGGCATGGTCTTTTGCTTGCGTCAAATACTCCGTGCTTGTTTCAGAACATTCCTTTTTTCGTTCGCGCCGCCGGGTTTTGGTTTCTCGTGCCGTAAAGCACGCAGGGCCCGCGAATCGCTTCGCGGGCCCTGCTTGCTTTACGGCGGGGGGCGGGCTGGCGCCCGGATCTACCAGGACAGGGGCGGCAGCTGCGGCGAGAGCCCCCGTGCCAAAAGCGCGATGATCCCGCGCAGGTCCTGCTCCATGTGTTCGGCAACGCCCAGGGCGGCGCAGTCCTGCAACGTGCGCGCGACGCGCCTGGGGTCCAGGAACGGGTGCGACGCCAGCAGAAACAGCGACGCCACATGCTCCGCGTCGCAGGGCTGGAATTCGTCCCGCCGCACGCCGGCGCGCACAAGGGCCGCAATGAAGGCCGTCATGTTGCCCATGTGCTTCAGCATCACCGGCCAGTTCTGCTCGATGGCGGCGTCGATCATGTCGTACACGCCTTGGTTGGAAAGGAAATAGGCCCGGCCGTGGCGGTGGCAGGCGATGAAGAAGTTCGTCAGGTTGTCCGTGGCCGAGGCCGTCTCCGCAATGGTGCCCTTCCAGCTGATCTCGAAGTCGGCGATGAGCCTGTCGCAGATGATTCCGTTGATCTCCAGCTTGGAGCGGAAGAAGCGGTAGATGTTGGCCGGGCTCATGTTGAGCCGGGAGGCGATGTCCGCGAGGGTGGTCTTGTGGTAGCCGACCTTTCGGAACAGGTCTTCCGCCACATCGGCGATGGCCAGGCGTGTGGCCTCGGTGTCGGTGCTTTTCGGGCGGGGCATTCCGTATCCTTCTGGGCGCGGGTCGTTCATCCGTGTCGTGTGCCGAACCAGGGGAGAGAGCTCCCCGGCGCGGCGCCATGCCAGCTGCATCGTTGTTTAAAACTGCCAGAAATTTTCCTGCTCGTCGAGGAGAAGCAGCGGGCCCGCGGGCTTTCCGGCTTAGCGCGACTGCGCCAAACTGCGGCGGAACAGCGCCAGGGCCATGAGGAAAAACGCCAAGCCGATGCCGGCGATGGCCACGAACTTCGGCCAGACCACGCTGAAGTCCGCCCCGCGGTACAAAATGGCCTGGGCCAGACTGACGAAATGGGTGGTGGGCGCGGCCAGCATGATGTGCTGCACCACGCTCGGCATGCTCTCGCGCGGGCTGGCGCTGCCGGAAAGCATCTCCAGGGGCAGAATGATCAGGATCATGAGCAGCCCCAGCTGCGGCATGTTGCGCGAAACCGTGCCCAGAAAGATGCCGATGGACGCGGCGGCGAAAAATTGCAGCAGCGCGCCGAACAGGAACAGCGGCACCGATCCGGCCAGCGGCACATGCAGCGCCCCCTGCACGACGAAGACAAGGGAGAGCGCCACGGTGGTCAGCACCACAAGGCTCATGGGCCAAATCTTGCCCAGCAGGATCTGCGTGGCGGAAAGCGGCATGACCAGCAAATGCTCCAGGGTGCCGTGCTCGCGTTCCCGCACCAGGGCTGCGCCCGCCAGAACGATGGAGAGCATGGTGATGTTGTTGATGATCTCCATGACGCTGCCGAACCAGGCGCTGGTGAGGTTGGGGTTGAACTTCACCCGCGTGTTGAGGGTGATGGGCGAAGCGGCCTGCTCGCGGGTGCCCTGCGCGAACTCGGTCACCTCTCCGGTGATGATGTTTTGGATGTAGCCCGCGCCGATGAACGCCTGGGTCATGCTTGTGGCGTCGATGTTCACCTGGATGTCGGGGCTCCTGCCCGCCAGCACGTCCCGCTCGAAGTTTGGCGGAATGACCAGGACGAAGATGAAGCGCCCGGCGTCCAGCCCGGGGTCCATCTGTTCCAGGGGGATGAGCCGGGGCGCCATGAAGTGGGGACCGTAGAAGCCCTGGGCGATGCGCTGCGAAAGGGCGGAGGCGTCCTCGTCGACGATGGCGATGGGCGCGTTGTGCAGCTCCTGCGAGGTGGCCTTGCCCACCACGTAAATGCCGCCGCTGAAGGCCCAGAGGATGAGGCCCAGCAGCACTTTGTCGCGCCACAGGCTCCGCAGCTCCTTGATTCCCAGCCGGTAGACGTTGATCAGACCGCGCATGGTCACTTCTCCTGTTTGGGCAGCAAGACCAGGCTCAAGAGCGTCAGCACGGGAATGGCCGCGGCCATGGCCAAAAAGTCCGGGATCAGGTCGCGCAGGGCCAGGGCCTTGGTGAAGATGCCCCGGCAGATGATGAGGAAGTAGGTGACCGGGTACACGGTGCCGAGGAACGCGCCCGGCCCCTGCAGCGAGGACACCGGAGAGGTGAGCCCGGAAAAGGTGATGGTGGCCATGAGGGTCAGCACGGCGGTGATGGCCAGGGCGGCCACCTGGGTCTTGGCGAAGGAGGACATGAGCAGGCCGATGCCCGTGGTCACGGTGACGAAGATCAGCGCGGCGAAGCTTAAGGCCAGGAAGCTGCCCTTGAGCGGCACCTGGAAGGCGAAGACCGAGAGCGCCACCAGGCAGAAGTAACTGACCATGCTCACCCCCACGTAGGGCAGCTGCTTGCCCAGCAGAAACTCCAGCCGGGTCACCGGGGTCACGTAGAGATTGGTGATGCTTCCCAGCTCCTTTTCGCGCACAACGCCCAGCGCCATCATGATGGACGGGATGAACACCAGCATGAGCGCGATGATGGCGGGCACCATGGCGTACAGGCTGCGGAAGTCCTGGTTGTAACGGTAGCGCATTTGGAGCCCGGCCGGCTGGCGGGCCGGTTGCCCGGTGGTGCGCACCGCCAGCTGGCTCAAATACAGGGCGTGCACGCCCTCCACGTATCCGCGCACGGTCTCCGCCCGGAACGGCATGGCCCCGTCCACCCAGGCGGCTATCTCCACGCTCCGCCCGCGCCGCAGGTCCCGCCCATAGTCCGGCGGAATCTCCAGGGCCACGCTCAGCCCGCCCGCGACCATGCGCTGGTCCAGCTCGGCGGAGTCCGCCAGGGCCGGACGCTGGATAAAATAGCGCGAGCCCGCCAGGTTCTGGATGTAGTCGCGGCTCTCTGGCGACTGGTCGCGGTCCAGCACGGCGAAGCTCAGGTCCTGCACGTCGAAGGTGATGCCATAGCCCATGATGAACATGAGGATGGCCGAACCCAGCAGCGAGACGAGCAGCCGCACCGGGTCGCGCAGCACCTCGCGCAGTTCGCGGTCCGCATAGGCGAAGAGCCGCCGTGGGCTGAAGCCTCCCGGGCGCGGCGGCGCGTGCTGCGCCGGGGCGGGTTCCGGCCGGGTCTGTTCCGGTTGGGTTGGGGCCGGGGCGTCCTTGCCCTCGCCAGCCGCCTCCAGAGAGTCGATGAAGGCCTCTTCCAGGCTGGCCTTGCCGCGCTGGCGGATGAGGGTCTCCGGCGCGCCGCTCGCCAGCACCTTGCCCGCGTGCATCAGCGAAATGCGGTCGCAGCGCTCGCCTTCGTTCATGAAGTGGGTGGAGACGAAGATGGTCACGCCCTGGTTGCGGGAAAGGTCCACCAGAAGCTCCCAGAAGCTGTCGCGTGCAATCGGGTCCACCCCGGAGGTGGGCTCGTCCAGAATCAGCATCTCCGGCCTGTGGATGACCGCAACGGCCAGCGAGAGGCGCTGGCGGATGCCCAGGGGCAACTGGTCCGGCAGTTGGTCCGCGTGGGTCCCAAGGTCGAAGCGCGCCAGCATCTCGTCCACCCGGGCGGGAATTTCCGCCGTGGGCAGGTGGAACAGCTGGGCGTGCAGGGTAAGATTCTGGCGCACGGTGAGCTCGCTGTAGAGCGAAAACGCCTGGGTCATGAACCCCACGCGCTTGCGGGTCTCCATGTCGCCCGCGGCCACCGCCCGACCGAACAGCAGCGCCTGGCCCTCGCTTGGTGGCAAGAGCCCGGTGAGCATCTTCATGGTGGTGGTTTTGCCGCAGCCGTTGGAGCCCAGAAAGCCGAAAATCTCGCCGCGCCGAATCTCGAAATCCACATGGTCCACGGCGGTGAACGCGCCGAAGCGCATGGTCAGCCCGTGGGCGCTGATGGCGGGCGGCTCGCCTTCCCGCGCCAGGAAGGGCGGCACGGCAAGCTCCTTGTGGCCCCTGCGCTTGTCCTCGGGCAGCAGGCGGATGAACGCCGCGTCCAGGTTGTCCGCGCCGGTGTGCTCCAGCAGTTCCTTCGGGCTGCCCGTGGCCAGAATCCGGCCCGCGTCCATGGCGGCCAGCCAGTCGAAGCCCTGGGCTTCCTCCATGTAGGCCGTGGCCACCAGCACGCTCATGCCCGGGCGCTCCGCGCGGATGCGCGCGATGAGCCGCCAGAACTGCCGCCGGGAAAGCGGGTCCACGCCGGTGGTGGGCTCGTCGAGGATGAGCAGGTCCGGGTCGTGGATCAGGGCGCAGCACAGGCCGAGCTTCTGCTTCATGCCGCCGGAGAGCTTGCCCGCCGGGCGGTCCTTGAACGGGGCCAGTCCGGTGCTGTGCAGCAGGTCCTGGATGCGCCGCTGCCGCTCCTCGCGTCCCTGGCCGAAAAGTTTGGCGAAGAAGTCCACGTTCTCGGCCACGGAGAGGGTCATGTACAGGTTCTTGCCCAGGCCTTGCGGCATGTAGGCGATGCGCGGGCAGGCCGATTCGCGGTGGGCGCGCTCGGCCATGTCGCCGCCGAGCACCCGCACCGTGCCGGTCTGGATGCGCCGCGCGCCGGAAATCAGCGCCAGCAGGCTCGACTTGCCCACGCCGTCGGGGCCGATGAGCCCCACCATGCGGCCGGAGGGAATCTCCAGGTCGATGGAGTCCAGGGCCGTGGTTGTGCCGTAGCGCAGGCCTACGCCGTTCAGGCGGGCCACGCTCCCGGGACCCGTGGCGGCGGGGGAGGGCGCAGCGGCTTGGGGGGCGGGGCCGGGGGTCATTGCCCTGGCTTCTTTTCGGCGGGCCGCTTTTCGTCCACCAGGGGCGGCATGCTTTTGGGCCAGGGAGCGTCCGGGTCCAGGCGCACGTAGGCCACGCCGGGAAGGCCGGTCTTGACCTGCTTGGCGTGCTGGCGCAGCAGTTCCGGCGCTATCTTCACCTTGACGCGGAACATGAGCTTCTCGCGTTCGGTGCGGGTTTCCACGGCCTTGGGCGTAAACTGCGCCTGGGGCGAGACGAAGCTCACCTGGGCCGGAATGGACAGGTCGGGGCGCACGTCCAGCACAATGCGCGCCTCTGCGCCCAGGGCCACCCGTCCGGCCAGTTCCGTGGGCAAAAACACGGTCATGTAGACGTCGCTCAGGTCCAGCAGGGTCAAAATGTGGCCGCCCACGCCCTGCACCTCGCCGGGCTCGGCCAGGCGGTAGAGCACGCGGCCGCCGATGGGCGCGGTGAGGGTGGAATCGTGGATGTCGGCCCGGATGGACTCGGCCTTGGCTTCAGCGGCGGCGATGGCGGCCTGGGCCTCGCGGACTCCGGCCCTGGCGGCCTCCTCCGCCGCCTTGGCGGCCAGGTGCTGGGCCTGGGCCGCGTTGACCTGCGCCGCGTCGGACCTGGCGGTGTTGGCGTCCGCGTCCACCTTCTGGTCGGCGATGAAGCCGCCCGCGCGCAGCTCTTTGCTGCGCTGCAATTCCTTGGTCGAGAAAGTCAGCTGGCTTGCGCGTTGGGCCACCAGGGCCTTGGCCGCGGCGATCTCGTTCGTCCGCTGCGCCACGGCGGCCTCGGCGCTGGCCAGTTTTTGCCGCGCCTGGGCTATGGCGGCCTCGGCCTCCCGCAGGTCGGCCTTCAGCACCTTGGTGTCCATGCGGGCCAGGGGCTGGCCCTCGGTGACGTCCGCGCCCTCCTTGGCCAGCACATCCACCAGCCGCCCGGCCAGCTTGGTGGAAACGTTGACCTCCGTGGCTTCGATGCGCCCGTTGCCCGAGGCGAAAGCCGCGGCCTTGGCGGGCTTTCTCAGCGCCAGCCATGTGGCCGCCGCGCCCAGGGCGCAGACCAGGAGCACAGCGATGACAAGCCACTTCTTTGTTTGAATGGACGGCATGCTGGCACTCCCGGACAGAGGGTTGCGGACTTGTGCAAGATCAGTCGCGTCCCTTGGCTCGTGGAACCCGGCGCTGCACGCGGTGCGTCATCCCTTGGGTCTTGCGAGCCAGGATGCTGATCTGTGAACAAAATAATCCGTGTTCAGTCTTCCGTCAACGCATCCGGGCCGCAACGACCTTGGCGGAAGGCCTCCAGCGATGGCGCCGGCGCGCCTGGAGACCGGGGGAGGCTCGTCCCCACTGGAAGAGTTGACCGTTTGGGATGCCCGCACTGTGGAGAAACGATCCTTGAAGGCCGTTGCCGTGCAAGCGGCATCAAGACGATCGCCCGCGGGGTTAGGCTGTTGTGTCGCGGCCTGGGCCGGTCATCTTGAGAGCATTCCCTCGCGGCGTATGAAATCCAGAATATCCTTCAGCCCTTCTCTGGTTTTCATGTTGGCGAAGACAAAGGGTTTGCCGCCACGCTGGGCCTTGGCGTCGCGCGCCATGACTTCCAGCGACGCGCCCACGAGCGGGGCCAAATCGATTTTGTTGATGACCAGGAGGTCGGTCTTGGTGATGCCTGGCCCGCCCTTGCGCCGCGCCGCCGATCTCGGCGTCTGGAGGGGCGAGGCGCGGCGCCCGCGCGCACGGCTTAGAGGGGCATGCAGACCAAGCAGAGCACGTCGTTTTCGTAGCCGTCGCTGACCTTGTATTCGCGGTATCCGGCCGAGATCTGGCAGCCGGCAAGGTGGGCGCGTCCGTCCAGGCGCAGGATGCTCCACGCGCGCTGGCCTCGGCCCAGGTCCGCAAAGTCTTGCGGCAGGTCCAGGGTTTGGCCCGCAGCGTGCTCCGCAGTGGTGGAGGCGATGATATGCCCGGAACGCTCGGCGAACAGGGCCATGCTGCCGGCCAGCGGTTTCTTGTTCTCGTCGTGCGGGAGCACGTCCAAAAGCATGGCCATGAGCTGGGGGGCGGCGTCGAAGACGATTTCCAACACGCCCACGACGCGGGCGTCGTTTTCGGGGTCGCGCACGGCCGTGGCGTAGATGTATGTGGGGCGATTTCCATAGAGCGGCGTGGGTTCGAAGGGGGAGACGGCATAGTGGGCTGCCGTGGGCAGGCGTAGGGCCCGCTGCACCAGCTCCTGGGGCAGGTGTTGGCCCACGAAGCCTTGCCCCTGGTGGCAGCCCCCATCCGCGCAGTGGTCTTCCAGCCCGGCGGGCGGATCGGAGACCGCCACCACGCGGCCCTGGACATCGGCCAGCACCAGCCGGAGATAGGGCGTGTACAGGTCGTTGATGTACTGGAGGTTCTGCCGCAGATCCTTGCGTTCGGTCTCGCCGAGCCCGGATGCCGCGAGGCGGGCCAGCGCGTTGCGGAAGCGTGGGGTCAGGGCCCACCAGCAGACGTCGTTGGCCCTCTCGTAAAGGTTGCGGTCCGCGATGTTGTTGGCCTGGAAGGCCCGGAACTGTAGGCCGTGGGTGTGCGAGGAGAGGATGGTGGCCTCCAGCCCGGCAATGGATTCCTTGAACATTTGGCCTATCTCGCGGCCGATTGTGTTCACGAAACGCAGCACTTCCACGAATCCATCGGCCTTGAACTTGGCGGCCTTGATTTGGCCGTTCAGGCTGTCCAGGGTCATGTCGTCCAAAATGTCGTTGCTCTCCTGCTGGATGCTCGCCAGTTCCCCGGAGACGCGCCCCAAGTCGGCCAGCTCCCCCTCGGGCAAGCCATTGTCCATGTCCGCGGCAAGGCCCTGCTCCAGTCCGACCAGGGCATGCCCGTACCACTCGAGGCCGTGGAAGCCCTGATACCCATCGCTTTTTTGGGTGGTGGCCAGGTATTCGCGGCCCCCGACGCTGATGAGGTCGCAGTCGCGGTCCAGCACCAGGGGCATGGTCGAGCCGAGGGGGGCCACTTCGGTGTCGGCGGAGGCGATGACCGTCCCCTGTTCGTCGAGGACGCAGGCCGTGAGCGTGCCGTTGCCTCGCGCCAGGTCCCGGAACACCCGGCGCATTTCGTCCTCGAAATCGAAGCAAAGACAGAGTACGCCGAGCGGTCTTTGGCCGTCCTGGTCCAGGATGGTTTGCGAATAGATCAGGGTGCGGCCCTTGCCGGGGCGCAGGTCTGTGCTGCGGAATGTCTCGATGTATTTGTCGCCGGCCGCGTGGGGGGGCACGGCCAAGGTCTGGCCCAGCAGCGGATCGCTGGAACGTCTCACGGGGCTGCCCTGGTCCATCTGCACGCGCACGAACCCGTCCAGGTCCAAGGCGATGATGTCGTTGTAGACAGTGTACTCGTGCTGGTATTCGGCAAGGCGCAGCGCCATGCTCCGGGCCGCCTCTTCCCGGTCCGCATCGTTTGGGGACATGGCCAAAAGGGACTGGAGGTCGCCATCAGTGGCCAGGTAGCCCACATCCGCGGTGCGTTCGTAGAGGTTGCGTTTGAGGATGTTGATGGCGAAGGTGGCGGCGTCCGAAAGCTCCTGCGCGGCCTTTTTTACTATTTCGTGAAGAATGGCGGCGATGAGCCTGTCCTGAATGATCCGGAATTTTTCCTTGGTGGAGCCCATGTCTTCTATGAGGGGTCTGAAGAGCGCCGCGGCTTCCTGGTCCATGCGGCCAGCCTCGATCATGCCGGCGGTAATGGCCGCGCCCCAGCGTTTGTTGATGGAGGCAAAGGTTGTAATGTAGCCGGAAAGCACCGGCAAGGCGCGCAGCAGGCTGTTTTTGTGACGCTCGATGATCTCGCTGTCCATGGACGGCTCCAGTCATGTCGGCTTGGGGATAGCCTTTCGGTGGGGGACCATGGTGTGGTTTACCCTTTGCGCTCGCGAAGCAAAGTGCAAAATCACCGAGCAGCGCACGAGGATTTACAATTTTATCCTGATGCGACATGCAAACGTAGATGAAACAAATATTAATTTACGTATTTTGTCAAGTAGGTGTGGTGTCGGAGGCGCCATCTTCAACACCGAGTTTTGCCGGTGTTCGGGGGCCAACCCGTGGGGCTGATTGCCGTGGGCGATACTTTCATCCTCATGCACAAACGGCCTGGGGGCTGCAAAGAAATGTTCCGCACTGATCCGCGAGAAGATTTGGAGTCGCGGTGGGCACATGGCGCGCCGCTCTCCTATGGGCGGGGAAGATCAGGTCCAGCGGATCGGTCTGTCCGCCATCGCCCACTTGGCCGGCACCAGTGTGCGCATGATCATAAAAAACTACTACGAACCTCACTCTTCGGAGACGGAAAAGGCGGCCGCGCTGCTGCCGAAGCTCGGGGCGGCGAGGGAGGCACCGTTGCGGCTGGTTGATCGTGTCAGGCCGGTTCAGGTGGCGTGACAAATGGAGTGCTAACCTGTCGTGCGCCAAAGAAAATATTACACTGTTATGAGCGGCTCTGATTTTTTGAAGTGGGGGAAACCAGAAAAAATTAATCCGACGGCCCCCTGAGCACCGCATGTGCGTAACTGCACATAATTGTGGAGTACTTTACTTTCGATCTGCACGCATTGCAGGGGGAGATTCTTTAGGAAACATTTCCCGTGCGGATTTGTGGCGCGCGCAACGGTGCACTCCTTTGAATACTGGTGATTACCTGGAATGTTTCCGGAAGCCGTTCAAAGGTCTCTATCTGGAGGTGTCGGTAACGAGTAACTCCACAAAAAGGCCGCGAGTTGACCGAGGTTGGATTCTGTAGAACACAGCGCAAGCGCGCGCCGCTTGCCCGCCTCGGCGAGGCTGATCGCTCGTGCCCTGTTTTCAGCCAGTTTCTCGATGGCATCGGCCAGCCCTTCCGGCGCGTGTTGCGGCACCACTACCCCGGTAACGCCGTGCTCCACGAGCTCGGTGATGCCAGCCACGTCTGTGGTCACCACCGGAACTCTGTGCAGCAGCGCCTCGATGAGCACCATGGGCAGGCCGTCGCGGTCTCCTGAGGGCTCGACCCGGCAGGGTGCGATGAGCATGTCCGCGCCGTGCAGGAGTCGCGCGGCCTTGGCGTGGGTGACAAAGCCCGTGAACTCGATGCGCCCAGCGATGCCGATGCGCTTCGCCAACGCACGCAGGCCGGCGCCTTCAGGGCCGTCGCCTGCCAGGGTGAGGCGGAAGTCGATGCCGCGCGCAGCGAGGAGGGCACAGGCAGCCAGCAGATCGTCGAAGCCTTTTTTGGGAACAAAGCGTCCGAGGCCGAGGAGCCGCAGGGGGGGGGTGAACCGGACAGGAGCACTTGGGCATTGTGACCAGGGCAGAATTTCGTGGATCAGGCGCACTGCGCCAGCGGGCAGGCCCCCTAATTCTTCCAATGGTCTTGCATTACACTGCACAATGACACGCACGAAGGCCGCCGCGCGGAGCTTGGTTCCTAGCAGACCGTCGGGCGGGTGGATGTCGTGTGCGCGTCCGGCGAAACTGAAGGGAATGCCTGTGAGCCGCGAGGCCACCCAGGCCGCCGTGGCCGGCCCGCAGGCCCAGGGCGCGTGGATGTGCTCCATGCCCGTCTGCTCGAAACGCCGCGCCAGATGGAAAGCGCATAGCGTGCCCCACAGATTTTCGCCGTACTTTTCAAGGCGGCTGGTGAGCTCACCCCGGTCGCCGGGCGCGCCGCCCAGTCCCGCAGCCAATGCCTGGCAGAGCAACCCGAGGCTCACGCGGGGCTTGCGCAACAGCCATCTTCCGAGATCTATGAGGAGGCGCGGCAGGGCGTGCAGCCCCAGGCGTTCCACGTCCGGCTCGACGCGCAACTCTGGCGGAAGCCCGCGCAGGCATGCATAGAGCGTGAACACCCGCAGAGGAATGCCCATGCCGCGCAGGCCACGCACCTCGCTCAGCAGAAATGTCTCCGAGGGCTTTGGGTACCACAAAAGTACGTAGGCCAGCCGCGGGTTGCTCATGGGCGGTCTCCGGGGGCGAACTCATCCATGGTGGCTCCGCGCAGCGGCGCGCGCCGGGAAAGCCACGCCAGGAAAGACCGGATACGTCTGATGACGCGTTCCACGGCCGCTTGGTCCGGCAAGTGCGGTGCGAAGCCGGGGGCGAGTTCCGAGGAATGCAGGAACAGGTGAATGACGCGGTTCCCGCGGGCAAGATGCAGCCGGGTCGCCATCTGCATGGCTGGCAACGAGTACCACGTGGGCTGTGTGCCCACGGCAGCGACCCTGCGGAAGCCGGAGAGCAACGCCTGCCTGTAGGGACTGGGAGGCATGTTCACCGCGCCCCAGGCCAGACGCGGCGTGCAGGGAACGAGCGGCACGACGGTGAGCGGAACCTCGGTCACGGTTCCACCGGTTCCTTCAAGGGGATGCGGGTCGGCTGAAGAAAGAAAATCATTGGGCATGTCCGGAACAAAGCGCAACGGCACGAGGCTGGAGTCCGTTTGGAGGCCATGCCGCGCCAGGAGCGGGCGCAGCGTGGGCGTGAGGTCGAAGCGGCCCATGCGGAAGCTGGCGGGCGCACTTCCGGTTACGCGCTTGGCGGCGGCCACGAGGACCGCGAGCTTGGCGTCGAGCCGCTCCGCCGACAGCTTTGAAGTCTGGATGTTGCCCACACCGTCGTCGGCGATTGGGGGGGTGTTCCAGTGGTGCAGGTGCAGGCCTATCTCCGCGCCGCGTTTGTCCCTCCAGCGCCGCAGCAGCGTCGCGCAGGCCGGGTCGTTCAGCACCGGCCAAGTGCACAGCAGCGTCAGGGGGACGCCGAATTCTTCCGTGACAAATGCTAGGCGCTCCAGCGCGGCCACGTTGCGCACGCCCTCGGCCTTTGGGGCGTAGCGACCGGAGAACAAGCCCTCCTCCTCCACATCCACGCTGAAGACCACGCGCATCGGTTCGCTCACGGTCGCCTCCTGGCATCCAGCGCCTCTTGCAGCACGCGCTCCACACCATGGACCATGGCCTCGGCCGAGTGGCTGCGCAGAACTCTCTCGCGTCCGGCGCGCCCCATGCGGGCGGCCAGCTCTGTGTCGCGGAGCAGCGTCACGAGCGCCAGGGCCAGCGAGGCAGCGTCATTGGGCTCAGTCAATAGACCTGTTTCGCCGTGGCATACCAACTCGGGGATGCCGCCCGTGCGGCAGGCAACCACGGGCAGACCGGTGGCCATGGCCTCCAAAATCGCGTTGGGAGATCCCTCGCGCACCGAAGCCAGCACAAAGACGTGCGCACTGGACAAGCGCGGAGCTGGGTCGCCGCAGCCGGAGACGATGTGCACATGCTCTGCCACGCCGAGTTTCTTAAGCCGCGCCTCAAACGCCGCTCGCAAGGGCCCTTCGCCCACGAGCATGAGCTGTGCGCCGGGGATTTGTTGCCGCACAAGGGCGAAGGCCTCGGCCAACACCAGCGGGGCCTTGTCTTTTACCAAGCGGGCCACACTGATGATCGTCGGCGTGCTGGACCGTGGACCAGGCGTAAAGTGCTGCGCGTTTACGCAGTTGGGGATGACGCGAATGCGATCGGGCGGCACGCCGTGGGTCTCCACCATGCGGCGGCGCAGAGCTTCGGCGTTACAGATGACGTGGTCGGAGAAGCGCCAGAGCAAGCCCTCCCACTGTTTGGGATTGAGCCCACGATAGCCGGAAACGATGGCTGTTACCCCAGCCAGCCGCCCGAAAAGCCGCCCCCAGATGTTCGGCACCACGGTGAGGGTGAAGAGAACGTCCGGCCGCCGCCGGAAGAGCGCCCGCGCCAAGGAGAACACTGCAAGCGCGCTGCCTGGCGGTCTGCGGCTTATTTGGAGGATGCGGATTCCGGCGGTTCGAGCCTCGGGTTCCAGCGCGTTGCCGGAATTGAGCACCCAAAGCTCTGGTTCGAAGCGGGCGCGGTCGATGTCCTTGAGCAAATTCAGGGCGAAGCGCTGCGTGCCGCCATACTCCAGATCCTGCAGCAGCACGGCCAGCCTGTGCCGCGCTTCGTTCCTCCGCTGCATGCGCGGCGCTGGGGGCAGCAGGCTCTGCTCCCGGCACCAGGCTATGGTCTCGGCCGCGCCCTCGGTAAGGCCCCGGAGCGGCGTATAGCCCAACTCTCGCCGGGCGCGGGCGCAGTCCAAAAGCCATCCATCCTGCCGGGCCTCGCGGCCTTTGTCCGGGGTGAAGTGCGAGGTGGGCAGGCCGCAAGCGTGCGCCACGACGTTGGCCCAGGCGGCCGTGCGGGTCAGCCAGGCCGGAGCGCGCAGGATGCGCACATGCTTTCGCCCCAGCGCCGCGCCGAAAGCGGTCGCATAGGCACGCCAGTCCATATCCTCTGGCCCGGCCAGATGGTATGCGCCGGCCGCCCGGCCTTGGCGCAGGGCATCGAGCGCGAGCAGCATGCCGTCTACGAGGTCGTCCACATGCACAATGCTGAGGCGCTGGCCCGGCGAGCCGGAAACCGTGAGCAGTCCGTGCGCCATGAGCCGGTAGAGCGGCGCGAAGGCGTGGTCGCCCGGGCCGTAGACCATGCACGGTCGCACCACGGCCACGCGGTAGCGGGGGGCCAGGGAGAGGGCGGCGCGTTCGCCCAGTAGCTTGGAGAGGCCGTACTGCGACACCGGGGCCGGTTGCGCGGCCTCGCCGATACCGGGGGCTTGGGCGCAGGGTCCCATGGCGGCCTGGCTGGAAACGTGCAGGAAAAGCAGGCCTTCGGGTCCGTGGTCGCGCGCGCATTCCACGAGTCCGCGCGTGAGGTTTTCATTGGCGTGGAAGAAGCCGCGCTCGTTGAACGCCTTGGTGACGCCGGCCAGGTGGATGACGGCGTCGCCGGGAACGAGGGCGGCTATCTCGCGGGCCAAGATGTCCGTGTCCGCCATACCGCCCTCGACCACCGCCGCTTCCGCCGGCAGGCGCGTGAGATCCGCGCCCGACCGCGCCAGACAGCGCAACGTGTGCCCGGCTGCGGCCAGCCGCCTGGCCAGCGCGCCGCCGATGAAGCCTGTTGCGCCGGTGATGAGGATGCGCACGCGGTTCTCCTACAGTTCCTGCCGGTAAACGCGGTAGCGCTTGTGGCGCCTGCCTCCGAATGCCTCGATGAGTGTGTTGATGGCGTCGTTGTCCTCCAGCGTCCAGCCGGCTTCGAGATAGTCGTAGTCTGGATTGCCAACGATTTTCTGGAGCAGGTAGTCGAGCATGATGAAGGGCAGGCCGCGCTTGCGGTGTTCTGGCTTTATGCCGAAGAGCAGCACGCGCGTTCCGCGTATCTTGCGGCGGTGCAGCAGGTACTTGAAGATGCCGGTGAGGCCGATGGAGCCGTTGAACCGCTTGAGTAGCGGATTCACGTCCGGCAGCAGCAGGGTGATGGCCACGGGTTCGTCCTCGTAGTTGATGACGAAGGCCAGATCCTCCACAAGGATGGGCTGCAGGCTTTTGGCCATGAGGTCTATCTCGGCCGGATTCAAGGGGACGAAGCCCCAGTTGTTTTTCCAGGCCTCCTCGAACAGGCGGCACATGAGCTTGATGTCCTCGCGCAGCGTGGCCTTGGTGGTGTGGCGCACGCTGATGGCAGGATTGTGGCGCAGGCGCTCGACGGCCTTGGCCACGCGCTCCGGGGGGCGATGGCCTTGCAGGAACTGATAGGCGAAGAGATCCTTCTCCTTGGTCAGGCCGCAGGCCTCGATGAGCTCCGGATACCAGGGCGGGTTGTAGGGCATCATGATGACGGGCGGGGAGTCGAAGCCCGCGACAAGCATGCCGATTTCATAGTTGGTGGAGGGGTTGAAGGGCCCACGCATGCAGGCGAGGCCCCTGGCGCGGCACCAGTCGGTCGCGGCGTCAAAGAGTGCCTGGGCGGTCTCCTGGTCGCGTTCGCATTCGAAAAAGCCCCAAGCCCCGGCCTGCTCGTTCTGGTGCTCTATGAAGGCCATGTCTTTGATTGCGGCGATGCGGGCGACTACGCGGCCGTCTCTCTCGGCCAGGAATAACTCGCGCTCGGCCCTGGCCCAAAAGGGATGCCTGGGAGACAGCAGGTGCCGTACTTCCTTGCGCAGGGGGGGCATCCAGTTCGGGTCGCCTCCCTGGATGGTCCATGCGACCTGGATAAAGGCGTCCATATCCGCGCTGGTTCGCACTGCTCGAATACTGCAATTAGCCATGGCGGTGCTCTAAGTGTCGCGAATTTCGGCCTTTCTGTCTGTCATTGCGCATCGCCGAACCGAAGGACCGCCCAGGGCGTCTTCAGCATGATGTAAAGGTCGAGCCAGAAGGACCAGTTCTTGATATAATACGTGTCGAGCTCTACGCGGGTCTCGTAGGGCAGGCTGCTGCGGCCGGAGACCTGCCACAGCCCAGTCATGCCGGGCCGCACCCGCGAGACCATCTCGTATTGCTCGCCGTATTTGTCCAATTCCTCCGCAATGATAGGCCTTGGGCCTATGAGGCTCATGTCTCCTGCAAGGACATTGAAGAGTTGGGGCAGCTCGTCTAGGCTGGTGCGCCGGAGGAATGCCCCCACCCGGGTGACGCGCGGGTCCCGCTTGAGCTTGTGGCTGGCCTCCCATTCCGCGCGCAGGGCGAGGTCTACCTCCAGCATCTTGTCTAGCACGGTCGCGGCGTTGGGCACCATGGTGCGGAATTTCCAAACCCGGAAGGGTGCGCCGCCCCGGCCCAGGCGGTTGTGCCGGAAGAAGACAGGGCCCGGGCTGTTTACCACAATGGCCAGCGCCAGCAGCAGAAACACAGGAGAGAGCAGGGCCAGCAGTGCCGACGCGAGCAGAGCGTCAACGCAGCGCTTCGCCGCCACTCTGTTGCCGTCCAGCAGGCGCTGCACGACCTCAAGGCCCAGATGGTGGCCCATCTCCACAGGTTTTGCCCATTGATTACCGAAGTTCAGGCTCTCGTGCAGGATGATGGTTCTGGCGAAGCGGTGTTCCGCGCGGCGCAGCACCGTGCGCGCCCCAGAACCCTGCTGCGGGTAGCCGAGGAAGATGAAGATGCCGTCGAACCGCCTGCCCGGGCGGGAGAAGTATTCCGGTCCATCCTCCACGGGAATGCCCGCCACGGTTTCCCCATCAAGGGAGTCCTCCCTGTGGAGCAGCAGCAGCACGGGGCGTAGGCAGATGTGCAGGCGTAGCATCATCAGCCGGATAAAGTGCGCCTCTTTCTTTTCAAAGACATAAAATACCGTCGGAAAGCCCCACCAGTCATAGCGTGAGAAGAAACGCTTCGTCCCATAGTGGGCGGTGGGCAGCAGCACCAGCAGAAGGGCTCCGCCCAGGAGCAGCACTGCGCGCGAGTGGAAGAAAGGGAGTCGCACCCAGAAGGTTACCGAGGAGAGCACGGCGATGATGAAGATGGTGGCCAGGCTTGTGGCGCGCAGCTCCTGCGGCTGCGAGAGCAGCATATCGTATCCGCCGAAGCTGGCGATGGCGAGCAGGTAGAGCGGGATGACAGGCCATTGCACCCAGTATTCGGAGAGCTCGAAACTGCCGCCCGCGAGGTGGCGGCCGTATACGGTCATCATGAACACGGTGGTGATGACGAGTGCATCAACGCCGATGAGCGTCAGCTGCATGACCGTCGACTTCCGGCCTATCAGCGGGAAAATGCTCTGGTCCGGCGTGTGTTGGTGCATGATGCTCCGGTCCATGATTCGTTTTGTTGTTTACGAATGTGGCAGAATTGCGTGGTTGAGGCAAGCCGGTTCGGTTGCGGTCGATGCCTTGCGCGTTCTTGCGAAGCCGCTACGCGAGCAAAGGCCATAGGGAATGGAGGTGTTTTGGATCGAAGGGTTGGGCGGACCTCCGCGTCTGTTTCCTTGGCACCCGGCAATGCGCCGGATTAAGAAATGTCCGCTCCACATATCAGCCATGTGTTGACTCCGAGATCTCCGCAACTGTGCCGTCCAGCCGGGCGCGGTAGGTGATGCCCCGCCAGCGCAGGGTATTGGTGAGCCACGTGGCCAGGAAGCAGGGTATGGTGAATATTTGCATGATGAGGAATGCCGGTCCGGCGCGCCAAGCAGGAATCGACCGCTGGCACAGGCCGCCGAAGAGCGCGCCCGCACCGCACAGCCCCGCAAGGTAGATCCAGCCTGCCATGCCGCCCCGCAATGCGTCGGCCACGGTGAAGCACAAGAGCGCCGCGCCACTCAGCGGCGCCAGGGTGGCGACAATCCAGGTGAGGGGCATGCAGAACTTGAGGTAAAGCAGTTGCCGCAACCACCATCTCCACCAACCAGAGAGGCTCTGCCCGCCTAGCCTGGTAAGGAGCGCGGCTTCCGGCACCACGGTGGCACGCACGCCCCGGCGTTGAAGGTACGGCCCCATGGTGAAGTCATCCACGATGCCCCTGGCCCATATTGCATCGACACCATGGCGCAGGAAGTCCGCACGGCGGATGGCCGTGGCCCCGCCCCAAGGCAGCCGGAACCAGGGCAGGCTCTGCAGCAGGTGGATGAGTTGGGCGGAAAAGAAATGGCACAGGGAGAACAGGCGCAGGTCGCCTGGCTGCACACGGTGATAGGTTGTGGCGAGCACGGCCTCGCCCTGGACAAGCGGTGCGGTGAGCCGCGTAAGGAAGTCTGGCCGGGCGTCGTGCGTGCTGTCGCAGCACACTAGAATTTCTGGAGATTCGCCGGCTGCCCGGATGCCGGCCAGCAGGCTGTGGTTCTTCTGGCAGCAGCGCGCCGCCGCTCCTGCCACCACCAGCCGGGCGTGGGGAAAGTGTCCAGCCAACTCCCGCACCAGCGCGGCGGCGGGGTCGGCCTCATCGCGCACAACCAGCAGTGCCTGGAAGTTGACACCGGGCTGATGGAGCAGGGAAGCCAAGCTTTGGCGCATGGATGGACTTTCCCCTGTGAGCGGGATGATGAGGGCCAGGGGGGGCAGTTCTTGCGGAGCGGGCAGAAGGCGATCCAGCAGCCAGGTTCTGCGCCCGGCGCGGATGGCGGGCGCGCCCGCCAAATAAAGCAGCAGCAGGCCCAGAATGTGCGCGGCCATGCCGATGTGGAAGAGCTGATTCATCATGCCTCCCGTGCGATCACGCCGCGCCATGTGCGCCACAGGTGCGCCAACAGTAAGGCCATGGCCAGAATCTGCCCGGTTAGGATTTGCCCGGCCAGGACACCACCCAGAATCAGGGCTGCGGCTCCGGTCGCAGTCAGCAGCAAGGGCCGCAGGCCGTCTATGGTGAAGAGTCCGATGAAGCGCTGGCAGGCCCCAAGGGTGAGCACCGCCACAAGGGCTTTGGTGAGCACGATGGCCGCAACGGCCCCGTCCAGCGGGTTGCCGGGGATGAGCAGCGCGCACAGGGCGGCGTTTACGGTCACTCCGACGATGAAGATCTGCAGAACCAACACTTGCCGCCCCATGCTGAGCAGCAGGTAGTAGGCCAAGTTGTGCAGGAAGGAGATGAGCACGCACAGGGACAGCCAGGGCTGGATGCGTACCGCCTCGGTATACTGGCCGCCGTATGCAAGGGGGATGATGACGCCGCTGCCCGCCATGAGCACGAACATCACCGGCAGGGCCAGCGCAGCCATTGAGCGCGCTTGCTCCCTGGCCTTGGCCGTGAACCTGGCCGGGTCTGTGATCCAGAGCTTGGCGAACAGCGGGAAAAGCACCCGGCCGAGGAGGATCGTCGCGGCGAGGGAGGCGACCCCGTCCACCAACTGCCACGAGGCGCTATACTGGGCCACAGCCCAGGCCCCGCCGTGGCGTTGCAGAAAGAATATGTTGATCTTGTTGTAAAGGATGGCCGCCAGGGCCATGAGGGTGAACACCCGTGTCTCGTTCCAGGCGTTGCGCACAGTGCGCCACAGAGGCAGGTTTGAGGCGCGCCAGCTGCGTCTGAGGAGTCGCAGTGACACGGCGAAGCCCACCAGAGTCTCCACCGGCTTGAACAGTGCCGCCACCAGCGGCGGCGCCCCGGCTAACAGCGCGGCTAATCCGAAGCCATAGCCGCACAGGGCCGCCACACCCCGCAGCCTGCCCTCCATGTCTTGCCGTCCCAGGGACTGGCAGACCACGTAGTAGGAGTTCACCAGGGCGTCGAGGCCGAAGGACAAGCCGATGACCAGCACCAGGGCCGTGAGCTCCGCCCCGTAGCCCTGCCATAGGCAGAATCCGGCCATGCACGCGCTGCCCAGGATGAGCAGCGTTCCTTTGAGCATTGTGATCTGCCGGTACACGGAACTGGGCGTGGCCTCGCGCTTCACCAGCAGCAGCATGAAGTGCTGGTTGATGCCGAACTCGGCGCAGAAGAGCAGGATTTGGCCCATGTTCATGGCCAGCATGACGTTGCCGTAGGTGTCCACGGCGCTTCGGGCCAGTAGCAGCAGGAACGCTGCCTGCAGCCCGTCGCCTAGCCACTGCGCCGCAAGCAGCGTCGCCACCCTGCGCAGGATGCCCTGTCCCAGTAGCTGGCTCACTCCTTCGCCTCCGGCGAGTTGGCGTCGCCCTTGGCCAGCAGCCTGTCGGCTGCGGCGAGTACATCGGCCACGACGATGTCCGCCATGCAGCCGCCCTCTGCGCAGGCGTACTCGAAGCCCAGGTGCAGGCAGGGCGCGCAGGCGCGCGCGGAGCGCAGGGCCACGCCTCGACCGGGAAATGTCACCGGCCCCCAGCGGTCCACTGAGGTGGGGCCGTTCATCGACACCAGGGGCGCGCCGAGGGCGGCGGCCATGTGCATGATGCCTGTGTTCACGCTCACGACCAGGGCGGCGGCTTTGAGGGCGCAGGCCGTGGTCGCCAGGCTGGTTCCGGCAATGCTCCAGGCTTGCGGGTTTGCCAGTGCCCCCGCCAGCGCCGCAGCCTGCGGGGAGTCGGCCTCCGCCCCTGTGAAAAGCACAAAGAACCCACGTTTCATGAGCGCGTGCGCGAGTGCCATCCAGTTCTCGCACGGCCACATTTTGAGGTGCGCGTTCACTCCGCCGGGAAACATGTGCAGCACGGCAAAGGGGCCGTCCGGCCAACTGCCGGGGAGGAGGAGGGGCGGCCCCTGCGGCGGTGTGAGACGCGGCGGGTTTGTTCCGGCGATGCCGGCGGCGACCGTGAGCGCCCGGAAGTTCTCCAACTCGTGGCGGCTGCGCAGGTGAGGCACGGCGGTGTCGTAAGCGTGGTGTCGGTGCTGCCCTGGGGAGGCAAAACCAGCCGTCCAGGCAGCGCGCGCAGTCAGAGTCAGCGCTGCGCCGATGCGCGGCCATTGGCTGGAGTCGAGCCAGGCGTCGAAGGGGCCGCTGGCGCGGATCATGGCGGCGGCGCGCAGGGGGTTTCTGACGGGCAGCACCACCACCTCCGCCTGCACGGGCAGCAGGGGGGCTAGCCCTGCGTTGGCTTGGCTACAGAACAGGATGAGGCGACAGTCCGGCTGCGCGGCGGCGAGGTCGGCCAGTGGCCCGCAGAGGAGCACCAAGTCGCCGATGCAGCCCAGGCAGAGCAAGCCCACACGGCGCAGGGTGTGTGGCGGCTTGCGCCTGCGGTGCGCCAGCAGCCCGGCGGCGAGGACCAGCGGCACGCCCGCCCACCTGTCCAGCAGGCGCATGACCTTGTTGCCGCGTTCTCCGGCCATGGGTTAGCTTCCGCCGGCTGCGGCCCGGCGCGCGTGTTCATTCTTCAGGGGGGCGAAGAGCGGGCTTTCTTTGAGCCCGGTACGTTGCAGGAAAAGCTGGAGCGATACCCCGAGCACGCCCATGCCGTAGCGTACGGAGTTGCGGAAGTTGATGGAGGAGGAGTCATCGGCGTAGCGCGTGGGACAGGTGATTTCGCCCACGCGGAAGCCGGCGTAGAGAATTTGGGTCAGGAATTGGTTGTCGAAGATGAAGTCGTCGCTATTTTTGCGGAAATCGATGGTCTCGAGCACTTGACGCGAGTAAGCCCGGTAGCCGGTGTGGTACTCGGAGAGCTTGTTGCCGCCCAACAGGTTCTGCAGCAGGGTCAGGGCGCGGTTGCTGATGTACTTGTAAAGCGGCATGCCCCCCAGCAGCGCGCCGTTCGACAAAATGCGCGAGCCCAGCATGCAGTCGAACACGCCCCGTGCAATGGGCGAGACCATGGCCTCCACCAGCAGTGGAGTATACTGGTAGTCGGGGTGGAGCATGATGATGATGTCCGCTCCGCTGTCCAGTGCGGTCTGGTAGCAGGTCTTTTGATTGCCGCCGTACCCTGTGTTGCGCTCGTGCACCACGGTGCGGATGCCGAGTTCCCTGGCCACGGACGCGGTGTCGTCGCAGCTGGCGTCGTCCACAAGTAGCACTGCGTCGACGATGTTGTTCGGAATTTCCTCATAGGTCTGGCGCACGGTTTTGGCCGCGTTGTATGCGGGCATGACGAGTACGATTTTTTTGTCGCCGATCACTCGGTGCCTCCTGGGCAGGGCCCGGCGTGCATGGTCCCGAACCGGTGGGAGCGTGTGCGGGCGCATATATACATGGCGGTCACGGCGAAAGCCAGCGTTTATCGGGTCTCCGCGCCGTGTTGCGTTAGCCCCGGCACGAAGAAATGGCGGTTCAGCCTGAAGTCGGTGGCCGCACGGCCGGGATTGTCCACGGACAGGTAAGTCTCCGGGCTGACGGGGTGCAGGGTGCGGCCGTCGGCGTCCAGCAGGGCGGCTTGGAGTGTCTGCCGGCCAGCGGGCAGGGCGTTTTCTGGCAGGAAGAGTTCGAAGGCGCCGTCCTGCCCCACCATTCCGAGTGCCGTCACGCGCTCCCCGGCGCGCACCAGCAGCCACGCCCCGGCGTGTCCTGGCGCGTTGCCGTGCAGCAGAAAGCCCTGCACCCGTCCCGAAAGCATCGCGCGGGGTTCAACGCGGACATTACCGGGCGCGGGTGCGCCCTGAATCAGGCGCTCCGGCTCCGGTAGTCCGCGCTGCACGCTTGCACGCATCTCCACGAACAGTGGAATGTTGGCCATGACGAAGGCCGGGTCGGGGAATATCTCGCGCAGATTCTCCGGCTGGGTGAGGCGGTAGAGCTCTTGTCTGGCCAGGGCTAGCCGTGGTGCGCGGTTGTGCAGCACCACGGCGCAAAGCACGGTGGACAGCGCGAACAGCGCGGCGCACAGGGCGAAGCCTCGGGGCAGCCAGCGCCGCGCTCCAGCGTCCAGCTTGTCCCAGTGCAGAAAAGCCAGGGCGCAGAGTGTCATCCACAGAGGTGTGCTGAAGGTGGCATAGCGGCTCTCTTGCGCCTGGCCCAGGCCAAAGCCGCCCCGAGCCGTCGCCGTGGCCGCGGCGGTAAGCAGTGTGAAGCCCGCCACGCAGAGCCAGGGGGGCAAAGTGCGCCTCGCTTCGCCGCCGCTTCTCCAGGCGGCCAGAGCCAACACAACCAGCGCGGCAAGGGCGAAAATCCCGGCCAGCAGCGCCAGGGGTTGGAGGTTGCGGTCGCCCATCAGTGCGCCGCCCAAATAGGTGGTGAAGTAGCCGAGCAGCATGTGCGGCAAGCGCAACGCCAGCAGGATGGACGGATGGTGTGCAGGCTTCATGTAGCCCGCGAAATAGCTTGCCCAGACAAGCGCGCCCAGCGACAGCCATATGGAGGTGAGGGCCACGGCTCGGCGGCGTGAGCCTGCGCACAGGGCGATGAGCGGCGCCAGACAGGGCCAGTAGAACAGGCCGTTGGCGAAGCTGAAGGAGGCGGGCAGGCCGACGAGCGCCATGAGTGCGATGCGCGAGACGCTGGGCCGCGCGCTTCCGGTTGCCAGGAACGCCCCGACCCAGATGGTGAGGGAGGGCAGGATCACCGATGTGTTGATGCCTACGCTGAACGTTTCCCACTGTAGGAGCGAAAAGCCGAGGGCCGAAAAAATGGCGAGAGGGCGGCGGTCGGAAGGGTTCCAGCCTGAGCGCAGCAGAAGCCTCCATGCGAGGAGCACACTGCTTGCGGCCATGAGGAAGATGCCGGCCAGCTCCGGCCAGCGCGCCAGCCGGAACCACGGGAAGAAGGCTAGTCCCAGGATGCGCACAATGGCGCTGCGCTGTTCGTTGTTTTGCAGAATGATGTCGGCGGGGCCGAGGCTTCCTGCGTGCAGCTTGCGCAGCACCTCGGTCCAGATGAGCCATTCGTCCCAGTTCAGCACGTCCACTGACCAGAAGTAGAGGCAGGCCGCCAGCAAAAGCGGCGGGATCAGCGGCGCCGCGCGCCACGAGAGGGCTTTGTCCAGCGCATTCATTCTTGGCTCGATTTCCCGCCTGGCAGGCGGAGTTCCCGTTCGGAGGGAGATGGCTCTTGCGTTCAGGACGGGCAAAAGGTATGCCTTCATTAGTATTATTTGACTGTAGAGTAAAGCGCGAAGTCGGGTGCGCCCTTTTGAGCAGCCCTCTCTCCACTTGGCCGGGCACGCGTCGATTTCGTTCCGCCCAAAGCTCGGCAAGGAACAATGCGATGAACAAGACGAGCGCGATCTCGCCGGTCGCCATGATGAAGCTGTTCTGGAAGCACGCCCGACATCCATGGATCGCGCGGCGGCTGGCCGCCTTGCAGGGAGAGAAGTGGAAGTTCAACGCCTTCGGCCCCGGCGGCACCTGCGGTGAGGCCGATCGCATCCGCCAGCTCAGCATCCGCATCACCGACGTATGCAACCTGCGCTGCATCATGTGCGGCCAATGGGGCGAGAACGGCTTCCTCCTTCAACAAGACGTCGCGGAGCTCAAGAGGAACGAGGTACGGCCCGAGCGCTACATCGAGCTGCTCTCTGACCTGAAAAGCCACGGGCATACTCCCACGGTATACATCTGGGGCGGTGAGCCCATGCTTTACCCCGGCACGCTGGACATCATCCGCCACGCCAGCAGCCTGGGCATGCCTTCAGCCATAGCCACCAACGGCACCAAGCTTTCCACTGCGGCCACGGCTTTCGCCACGGCCCCGCTTTACCTTATGCAGGTGTCCATCGATGGCCACAACTCCGCCCTGCACAACGCCATTCGCCGCAGCCCCAGCGGCAGCGACACCTTCGGCGAGATCATGGCCGGACTGGAGGCCGTGCACGAGGCCCGCGCCCGCACGGGGAACGGCTTGCCCATCATCGCTTCCCTCACAACGATTTCACGAGAGAACCATCAGCATCTGCTCGACATCTACGACCGCATCTCCCCCCACACGGATCTGCTGGTGTTTTACTTGTCGTGGTGGATCGACGAGAAGAGCGCCACCCGCCACGAGGAGGACTACGAGCGCCGCTTCGGCCAGAAGCCCGCTCTGCACCGTGGCTGGATTGGGGGGTGGCGGCCCGACGACTACGCCGTCATCGACGCCCAGTTGAAGGAGTTAAACGCCCGCTCCCTGAAGAACGGCCAGCCCCCAGCCATTATCATCCCCTCGGTGCTCGGCCAGGACAATTTGCGCGCATATTACACGGACCATGACAAGACCTTCGGCTTCAACCGTTGCATCTCCATTTACCAGGCGGTGGAGATTGACAGCAATGGCGACATGTCTCCCTGCCGCGACTACCACGACTATGTCATCGGCAACGTGCGGGAGCACAGCGTGCCGGAACTGTGGAACTCACCCCGGTACAAGGCCTTCCGTCAGAGCCTCACCAGGGATGGCCTCATGCCCGTTTGCACCCGTTGCTGCGGGCTTATGGGATATTGAGGCCGCGCATGGCGCGCATAGCCTGGGGCATTATGGGCGATTCGCGCGGGCATCTCACCCGCGCGCTCATCATGGCCGAGGCCCTGCAAGGGCACGAACTGCTTTTCATGGGCGGCGGCTGCGTGGATGAGTTGGCGGCCCTGGGGCACCGCGTCCTGAAAATCCCCATGCTTACCACGTTGCTGCGCGATGGCCGCGTGCGTCTGGTCGCCACTGCCGCACAGTGCCTGGGCGGGATTCTGGGCGAGGGACGGGTGCGTCGCCACATCGTCCGCGCGCTTGAGGCCTTTGGCGCGGACTGCGCCGTGAGCGACTACGAGTATTTTCTGCCACGCGCGGCCCGGGCTATGGGCCTGCCCTGCCTGAGCTTCGACCACCAGCATGTGCTGACCAAGTGCCGCGTAGAGAACCCACCAAGCTTGTTGCTGCCCGGCCTGACCATGCGCACTGTCGTGCGGCATCTGTTCAGCGTGCCGGAGCGCTATTTCGTATTATCCTTCTTTCGGGCGGAGCCATGTTCGCCAGATACGTCCCAGCTGCCGCCCGTGTTGCGGTCGGACATCATTCCCCTGACATCGCACGCGGGGGCGCACATCCTGGCTTATTTCCGGGCGGGGCTGCCCGTGGGGTTGCTGGAGGCTTTGGCGCAGACAGGCCGGGAAGTGCGGCTGTATGGCCAGGGCGAGGGGCCTGGGCAGGGTGGGGTGCGGCTATGTGCCAACGGACGCCAGGCTTTTTTGGACGATCTGGCCGGGTGCGCTTACGTGGTCGGAACTGGCGGGCACAACCTTCTTTGCGAGGCGCTGCACCTGGGCAAGCCGGTGTTGGCGGCCGCGCCCATGTTTTACGAGCAGGACGTGAATGCCTGGAATTTGCGGCGCATGGGCTGCGGCGACAGCGTCCACATGGAGCCCTCGGTTACGCGGCTGGTGCGCGCCTTTGAGGCGCGGCGGGAAGAGTTCTCCGCCGCCGCCGCTCGTTGCCGCGTAAACGGCAACGTAGAGGTTCAGGCAGCCCTGGAAACATTCATTTCGGGGCGTTGACCGGCTGGCGCTGATCCTGCTGTAGGTCGGCGGCTTGTGGTTGTTCAGGCGTGGCGCGCCCGGTCTGCGTGGTGGGCAAAGCTGCAAGCCCCTGGTCAGCGGGCTTCGCCTTGAAGGTCACCTGCACTTTGTTGCCATCGCGGATGGCAAGGTCGGGATTCGGCACGGTGAGCTCGAACATATAGTAGGAGGGCGCGGCGAGGCCGCTGTCCTGAGCCGCCCAAGACACTGAGGTGAGCTTTGCCTGCATGGGCTCGCCTTTGGACGAGTCCAAGGTGATGCTGGCGGTTTCCCCGGCCTTGAGCCGTCCTATCTCGCTCTCGTGCACTTGGCCGCGGATGACCATGGGGTCCATGACGCCCAGCGTCATGACCTTGCCGCTCACAGTGGCGCCGGGTGTTACGCTGGGCTCGACGCCGATGATGTGGCCGTCTTGTTGTGCGCGCACGATGAGGAAACGCGGCTGTGAACCCGAGACGATCTTCTGCCCCAGCAGGTCGGAGAGTACGCGCAGGTCTTCGCTGGCGATGGCGCGGACATCGGCCAAGGTCCGGCGGGCGTTGTCGATCTGCTTCAGGGCAAGGGCCTTCTGCTCCATCAGCTCCGGCAGTGCATTGCGTGGAGCCAAACCGACGGTTTCCAGCTTTTGCGTCTCCGCGATGCTACGCTCTATCTGGCTCAGTTTGAATTCGTACTCGCCGAGAAGCAGCTCTTGGGCGTGGATGGCGGGTCCTTTGTTGGCGCGCTGCATCATGGCTGCCGCGTCGTTGGGCAACAGCTCCAGGCGCAGCAAAGGGGCGTCCTTTTTGACCGCTTGGCCTATCTGCACCAGCACCTCGGTCACCTTGGCCGCCGTGGGCGTGTTGATCGCGGAGGTGAGGGAGCAATAGGCGCGGCCTTGCAGCACCAAATCTTTATCGGCGGCGGCCTGTGGGGCCGGCGTCGGAATTGGCGCTGGGGTCGGTCGTGGGCGCAGGTACACACCAGCGGTGACGCCGACGGCCAGGATGATCACGCCGATGATGCTAGTTGTTTTCCAGTTCGCCATAATCTACCCGGAGGTATTCGTTGATCAGGCTTCCCGTGACCACTCTCATGTTGAGCCGTGCCTCACTCAATGTTTTCCGCGCCCTGATGGCGTCGAGCTGCGCTTTTATTGCGGCTTCTTGCGCGGAGACGAGTGCATCGTACTGTAGTGAGCCTGCTTTGTAATTAATCTCCTTGCGCACCACCTCAAGCTGTTGCAATTCCGCCTTGGTCTGGGCAAGCGCTGCCGCCTCGGTATTGGCCTCCATGGCCTCGCGTAGATCGTCCGCAGTCTGTTGGACCTTGTTCAGGAGCAGCCTGCTCTCCAGTTTGACTCCCTGATACTTGAGCCGCGCCTTTTCCTCTCCGCGCATTGTCTCACCCCAGGCCCAGAGAGGTACGGTGGTCTCGACATTTGCATAGTATGGCAGGTTGCCCTGCTGGTTGGACAACGGATCCGGGGTGCGGAACCCGAAGGAAAATTTGGGAACGTGCTCCGCTTGTGCCTGGGTGATGTTGTATTTTTGTAATTTTTCGCGCAGAACCTGGGCCTGTATGCTCAGGTTGCGTTTTATGAGGGTTTCCGCCTTGAGGGCTTGATTGATGTTTTCCTCAGGCGCAAATTGTTCAACGGAGTTCGCAGTGTTAAAGACGACGCTCTCCCTCCGGTCTAAGCCAATGAGTTGTTTAAGATCCCGCAGGATTTGCTCGCGTTTGCGCACGGAGCGGCTGAGTTCCAGCCGGGCCAGCGCCAAGCGTTGTTCCGCCATACGGTATTCCAGTGAGGAAACAGAACCAGCGTCGTATCTGCTGCGGGTGAATGCCAGCAACGACTCCATGACCTCCACGAGCTGCTTGCGTGTTTCGATTTCCTTCGCTACGGCGTCGATGTCGATGAAGGCAGAGCCGATTTTCTCCAGCATTTCCTGAATGGCGATGACATGGAGCATCTCCGAAAGCTTGACAGAAATCTTGCTGGCATCGTGGCTGATGTAAGCGGAGATGGGGTCATAACTTCCTGTAGAGAAGCTTAGGTTGATGCTTTCCTTGTAATTGGCGCCATCTTTTTTTTCTTGAATAACGGGCACGCTATAGTTCGCGATGAGGTTCAACTTGGGGAACATCCGGTACCAGGTATCTTTTTCGCCGAGCTTGCTTACCTCGATGTCCACTTTGGTGACGCGCAGCGATTCGGCTTGGGCCAGCGCCACTTTTACGGCTTCAGCAAAACCCAGGGGAGCGTTCAGGTCCACCGGAGCGTAGCCAACGGATTTGAGCGTGATGGTGGTGTCTGCAGCGTTGGCCAAGGGCGCTGGCGCCATGACGGCGCAGCAAAGCGCCAAAATGACGACGGCCAGGTGCAGCGTGTTTGCGCAATGTTTTGAATGCATCATTTTCTCTCTTGCATCAGTGGCACGAGTTGGCCTTCCTGCATGGTGTAGGCCCTGGTGCACTGCTTGGCTATCGCGGGATCGTGGGTCACAATGAGCATGGTTGTGTCGTGCTCGTACACAATTTGCTTAAAGTATGCCATGACCATCTTGCTGGTGTCCCTGTCTAACTGTCCTGTCGGCTCATCTCCCAGCAGAAGTTTAGGGTTGTTCACCAGGGCGCGTGCGATGGCTACTCGTTGCTGCTCACCGCCGGAGAGGCGGTTCGCCGGATAGTCGATCCGGTGGGTGAGCCCCACGCGGCTGAGCGCCTGCTCAATGATGTTGCGGCGCTTGGCCAAGGGCACGCGTGCGTAGATGAGAGGGTATTCCAGGTTCTCATAGACGTTTGAGTGTTCAAAAAGATTGCAGGACTGGAGGATGAATCCCAGGTATTCCCGGCGGAAGGCGGCCTGTCTGTCCTCGGAAGGGCCAAACATGTCGTGGCTCATGATTGTGTAGCGCCCTGCCGTTGGTGGGGTCAAAAGGCCCAGGATGTGAAGCAGGGTCGACTTGCCGCAGCCCGATGGCCCCATGATGGCCACCATCTCCCCAGCCTCGAGTTCCAGGTCCACGCCGCGCAGCACATCGAAGCCGCCTGCAGCGGTGGCGAACGTCTTGGTCAGTGCCTCCACGCGCACAATGGGCTTTTGCCTACTCATAGCGTATCGCCGCCACTGCGTCCAAGCGCGCCGCTCGCTTAGCCGGATAGAATCCTGTGATTACGCCGAGCAGAGCTGAAAAGATGAAGCTGATGCAAGCGTTGAGGAGGAATGCTCCAAGGGAAGGGTTGGTTTCCAGATAGGCTCCGGCAGTCTGCACCACGACGAAGGCCAGAACGATGCCGATGAACGCCGCACTCAGGCTCAAGGCCACGGCCTCGACGAGAAATTGGGCCAAAATGTCGCGTCGTTCCGCGCCCATGGCTTTTTTGAGGCCGATCTCCCGCGTACGGGCGATGACTGAGCTCATCATGCCGTTCCAGATGCCGAAGCCGCCAACGGTGAGTGTGGCCGTAATGGAGACCGCGACGAAAAGTTGTATCCACCAGACCATTGACACCACGCGCGCCAGCTGTTTGGCCGCCACGTCGACTTTGAGGTGCCTGGGGTCCTGGCGCTGGGCGAAGATGCCGGGGATGGCCGCTCCGACGACCGGCACATCGTCCCAGGTGCGGCAGCGCACAATGAGTCTGTCCGCGCGCATGGTTCCGTTGCTGCGGCGCACCACGGTAGTGAGGGGCAGCAGGGCGAACTTCTTGCGGTCGCCCACTTGCAGGCCACCCACCACACCGATGATTTTAAATATTTCCGTGCGGATCGGCAGGTATTGGCCAATGGGGTTCTCTGAGCCGAAGAGATTCTTGGCCAACTCCTCGCCCAGCACGCACACGCGTTCGCCCATGCGCACCTCGCGCAGGCCGAAAAGTTGTCCCTTGGCTGCGCTGAGGCCGCTGGCGCGCCAATAGTCCTCGTCCACACCGATAACAGGGGTGGCGATGTTGTCACCGCGCCAGAAGAGCGACAGCCAGTCCACGTGTTCCGTTGCCGCACTGGCCGCCTCCACACCGGGAAGGGCGCGGATGGCATTCACTGTATCGGAAAGAAACTCCTGCGGCGGCGCAGAGGCGTCGGTGGTGGTGAACCCGGCCAGAATCATGGTTGCGCCGCCAAGCAGATCAAGGTCGCGGTTTATGTCATGCTTCAGCTGATCGCCGAGGGTGAGCACGGTAATGAGGCTTGCCGTGCCGAGCGCGACGGCAAGCACGACGCCTAGGCTGCGTCTGCGTTGCCGGAAGACCTGCCGCACACTGATGTGCACGATGTCGTGCAGGGCGATCAAAACGATGTTCCACCTTTTGGGCGCCGCTGCGGCGCGCCGTATGTATGCGAATCCGATTTGCAAAAAGCATGCAAAGCATAGACTGCTCCCCTTCTTTCTGCCGCTGCGTGGTCCTCCCGGTCTCTAACAGCCAAATGGCTGACCGTCCGCAGTCAAGGCGAGTCGGGGGTGCCGGCGGCAGAGCCCTCACGCGTCCAGTTTAGCAGCCGTTCGAAGGACATGCCCGTCGTCCAAAGGCCAATGCCGCCCATGAGCAATGACACCGCCGTGGTCACTGTGTGATAAAGAATGGCCACGGACAGCGCACGTTCCGGCGCGACCCCGAAAATGCCCATTGCCAGTACGATGGCTCCGTGGGTGGTGCTGATGCCCGCCGGCATGGGCGCAATCACAAGCCCCAGGACGATCAGACTTACTGCGAGCATGGAGCAGGCCGCCGGCGGCGGAGGGAAGAGCGCGGCCACGCTGGTGTGGAAGGTGAGCGCCACCAGGCCCCAGGCAACAACGGAGAGGCCTCCCGCCACAAAGAACACATGCCCCTGGAACAGGGCGCGCAGACCGTCCAGCGCAGCCTTCGCCCGCTGCTCCCACGGATCGGCGGAGCAGTGCAGGAGCCGGGCCAGGGTTTGCACGCTGCGCAGCACCAGCGGTTCCTGCGCGCAGAAGATCCAGGTTGCGGCGACGATCATGACCGCCACCGCGCCGATGAGCCACAGGGCGTGGCTGGAATCAAGGACTCCGGCCTGGGCTTGGTCGACCAGGGGGAGTGATGCGGCGAAAATGGCCAGCACGGCCAGGGTGTCCAGCAACCGATCGATGAAGAGCCGCGAGAGAGCCTCGGTTCGTCCCCCGGGCAGGCGCGGCCCGAGCAGCATGGCCATGCATATTTCGCCGGAGCGTAGTGGCAGCAGGCAGTTCACCATGATGCCGATGTTGGTGGCGTGAAGGCAGGGGACAAATCCCGCTTTGCGTTGGAGCACAAGATGCAACCGCAGGGCTCGCGCCGTGCTGGAAAAAATTGGCAGTGCCGCCAGCAGAACGAGCGGCCAGGGGCGGACATTGAGCAGGAGACGTTTCAGTTCGCGCAGATCCACCTCACGCGCCAGCCAGAGGGCAAGTCCCGCCGCCACAGCTATCCCCAGGGCCAGGGGGATGGAGCGCCGCCAGGCGGTGGAGGTCATTGTCCAGACTCCCGCATGTCGAGCACGCTGGTGTGGGCGTTGATACGCACGGTGGGGAAGTGGCCAGAGAGGGCGGCAAAGCCGCAGGGGCTGGCGGCGCGGGCGGCCAGTTCGCGTATCTGCGCGCTGTAGGGTTCAAAGAAAGCGCCCTTGGCGATGAACTCCGGCTCGTATTGCCTGCGGTCGACCACGAAATAGTTGATGTGTTCCTCCAGGCAGAAGCGGCGCAACTCCTCCGGGTCCGTTGCGTAGGCCGCGTCCGCCAAGCGCGAAAGCCGGGGGCCGATGACGGCCCAGTAACCCGCACTCCAGGGGTGGGCCAGCTCGAAGGGGGCGTAGACGTTGCGTTGGCCGAAGGTCAGCACGTTATCCATGATGTCGGGCGGACCGGCGAAACGCGCTGTTTTCGGCGTGGCGTGCGCGAATTCGTACAGCCCGGCCCCGGCGGAATAATCGTAGAGCTCTACCCCGTTCTGGCGGAACATCCCCAGCGCGAGTGCGCACACCACGAGCGTGGCTGCGGCTCCCTTTGGCGCGCGCGTCAGCCGGGGCCGCAGCAGGGCGTCCAGTAGGAAAGCCGCCCCCAGGCAGAGGAAGATATTCGTCGTGTACTCCAGATAGCGCGAGGGCACGAAGAGCTTGAAGGCGGCCAGCCTGGCCACGGCGTAGAGGATCAGCGAGGCGGCGAGGATGGAGCCCAAGGCGGATGCGTGGGGGACCAGGAGTTTCCAGTCCGCGCGCCGCGCACCCAAGGCTAAGGTGGGCAGAGCCAGGCAGGTGAAGGCGATGCCGGGGACGAGTCCCTCGCGGAAGGGGGCGAAGGCGGCCCAGGGTCGGGCGGCAAGCTCCCAGGCGAGCGAGGGGAAAGGGAGCAGCGCAAGTCTTCCCCCGTGGTGGAATTCTGGCCTGGCGACCACGTCGGCGGCCCAGGGCAGCGGCCCGAAGCCGGCCGTGTCGATGGCGTGCTGCCAGGCTATGGCCAGGCCGAGGGCGGTCACGCAGGCGAGGGCGTCGGCCCAGTCGCGCAAAGGCGGAGGTGTCTCGATGCGCCCAAGCCGCCACGCGGCGAAGTGTAGCCATGATGCCAGCAGGCAGGGCAGCAGAATGTAGGGTATAAATAAGGCCTGGGCGAATAGCGCCCCGAGGGCCAAGGCGCGGCTTCTGCGCAGCAGGGCCAGTATGAAAAGCAGCAGCAGCGGCGCAGCGAAGGCCCGGGCCAGTCCGCCGGAGATGTTCTCCATGAAGGCGGGAGAGAACCAGCACAGGCACAGGGCAGCGGTACCGAGCCCTGTGCCGCGCAAGGCGCGGCCCGTGGCAAAGAAGAGAGCGCCCAGCCAGGCGAAGAGCGCCACGGCCACCAGCTTGGAGAAAAACAGCGGCTGAAAGATGAGGCAGCCCGCCCGGTACAAGCCCTTCACTCCCCACGAAACATACAGTTGGGCATAGTCGTTTAGAATGTCCTGCGGATAGAGGGCAGGGTCAAGCCAGCGCTGCATCCAATAAAGTTGCTGCCGCACATCGTCGTTGAGGACGAAGGGCTTGGCCAACGCAGGCCATTGACCTGCCAAGCCGACCAGGACAGAGGCGCAGAGGGCCAGCAGGAGCGGCGCGTCAAATTTCTTGGACTGGTGCTGCGGCATGGTGACCTGGCTCCGCTTTTGGGCTGGGAGGGAGGGCTGTCGCGCTATTCGGCCAGCCCCGCCGCGATAGCCTTGGCCGTGGCCTCGAGCTGGGCCGGGGTATGTTCGCTGCACAGGAAAAAGCGCAGGCGGGCTTGGCGTTCCTCCACGGCCGGAGCGAAGATTGGCTGTACGTTGATGCCTCGCTCGAACAGACGGCTGGAGAGGGTGATGGCCCCCATGGAGCTTCCGACGATGATCGGCACGATGGAGAGCCCCGCGCTGTTGCCGGTGTTCAGGCCTTCAGACCGGCACAGCTCCAGGAACATTCGCCCGGCCCGACGTAGGGCGCGGCAGCGTTCGGGCTCCTGCTCAAGCAACTCCACGCATTTGAGGGCGGCCGCGGCCAGCGGGGGCGACATTCCTACGCTATAGAGGAAACCTGGTGCAGTGTGGCGCAGGTAGTCTACAATGAGCCTCTGCCCGGCAATGAATCCGCCACAACTGGAAAAGGTCTTGCTCAAGGTGCCCATCCAGAAGTCGGCACTGGAGCGCGGCAGGCCGAAGTGCTCGGCGATGCCCCGGCCCGTGGTTCCCATGACGCCGATGGAGTGCGCTTCGTCCACCAGCAAGAAGGTCTTGTAGCGCTCACGGAGTTCGGTGAAGCGGGGCAAATCGGGGAAGTCTCCGTCCATGCTGTACAGTCCCTCCACCACCACGAGTACGCGCTCGTAGCTGGGGCGCAAGGTGCGCAGCATGTCGTCCAGGGCCTGCCAGTCGTTGTGGGGAAAGCTCAGGCGCTTCGCGCCGGAGAGCATAGCCCCTTGCAACACGCTGTTGTGGGCCAGCGCGTCGTGCAGGATGAGGTCGCGCTTGCCGAACAGATGTCCGATGACCGTGACATTGGTGGCGTGTCCGCTCACCATGGCGACGCAGTCCTCAGTGCCCAGGAAGCCTGACAGGGCACTCTCCAATTGACCATGGAGCGGGCGCTCGCCGGAAACCATGCGGCTTGCCGAGGCCGAGGTGCCGTAGTGGTCGATGGCCTCCTTGGCGGCGGCAGAGACATCTGGATGACCGTTGAAATTCAGGTAGTTGTAGGTGGAAAAGTTGAGGAACTCCCTGCCACAGATGCGCGTGGTGTCGGCGGGGACGCCCTCGTGCACGTGAAAGAAGGGATCCTTTGCGCCCAGCGCGTTTGCGGCGTGGCGCAGGGCCAAGTACTCTGGCACGCCAGGGAACTTGGCTGGATCAAAGAAGCGCTGCGGCACGGGCTGCACGGAGGGGCGCACGTCATTCAAGCGGAGCTCCTCCGTGGGGGGGGGCGTTTTGGCCTCCTGCTTGCGCCGGGCTACTTGCTTTTTGAGGCCGTCGGACAGGCCGAACAAGGGTTTACTATTTGTCATGGGCCGCTCCTAGAAGGTCTCCGGCCAGCTTGAGGGTCGCGCGCTCGTCTTCGACCAAGCGGCGGGTGGCCACTTCCTGCATAAGGTCAGGCTGGTCGCCACGTTCGGGCTCGGCCAGGCTCTGGGCGATGCGCTGGGCCAGCGCGGACAGGGTGCCGCCTTGTGAGAGGGAGATGTTCGGGATGCTCACGCCGAAGCGGTCCTCAATGGACAGGCCCAGTTCCACGGCCATGAGCGAATCCATGCCGAGTTCAGCCAGATTTTTCTGTGGATCCAGCTGGTCCGCTGGGATGCGCGTGATGACGGATATGGCTTGAGCCAGGTGGACGGTGGTTTCCACCAGGGCCTCGTGGGGCGGCAGTGCCAGCAGCCGCTGCCGCAGGTCCTGGGCCTGGGCCTCGTCGACCTTGGCGTGGCCATGCAGCAGGTGCGCCACGCGCGGCGCGCCGATGCCAGGCAGAACCCGGCGCAGGGAGGTCCAATCGGGGTCGAAGACTGCGGCCACGGGCAGAGTGCCGCAAAGCAGGCGCTCCATGGCGTCCAGCGCCTCGGAGGACGTGAGGGTGCGGCCCAGGCGTGCAGCGAGGGACTGCTTGATTTCCTTATGCCGCGTCAGGTAGCCCGCGTCGTCGATGGCTCCCCAGGCCAGGGCCAGGGCGGGCAGATTCTGGGCATGGCGCAGCCGGGCCAGGGACTCCAGATAGCAGTTGGCCGCCACATAGTTGGCCTGGCCGACGTTGCCCACCACCGTGGTGGCGGAGGAGAACATGACGAAGAAATCCAGATCCTGCGCAAGCCGGTGCAGGTTCCACGCGCCGAGGATTTTGGGCGCCAGGACCTTGCGCATGCGCGCGGGCGTCATGTCGCGCGTCAGGCCGTCGTCAAGTACCATGGCCGCGTGGATGACGCCGCGCAGGGGCGGCATGGTGCGCTGCGTCTCCTGGAGCAAGGCGGCCAATTGGTCGCAGTTGGCGACGTCGGCCTTGCCCTCCAGCACGTGCACGCCAGCGGCGCGCAGCTTCTCAATGGCGGTTTTCGCCTCGTTGGTCGTTGCGCCGCGGCGGCTCACAAGAATAAGGTTGCGCGCGCCGCGCGCGGCTAGGCGCTGCGCCGCAGCCAGACCGAAACCGCTTACTCCGCCGGTGACGAGGTAGGTGGCATCGGGCGAGAGGGCAAAGCGTCCACTCTCGAACTTTGGCGCCTGCGGCGGGCCGATGACAATTTTCCCTATGTGCCGCGACTGTTGCATGGTGCGGAAGGCATCCACGACGGCCTCGGCGGGGAAGAAGGTGTATGGCAGCGGCGCAAGGAATCCGCTTTCGAAGAGGTCCATGAGTTCATGGAAGAGCTTGGCCCCGAGTTCGGGCCGTTCCTTGAGGATTTGGTCTGCGTCGATGCCGAAGTAGCTGACGTTGTTCCGCAGCGGCCGCACGCCCACCAGGCTGTCGCTGTAGAAATCACGTTTGCCAAGCTCCAAGAACCGACCGAAGGGCTTGAGCAGAGCCAGGCCCTTGTTCACGGCCTCGCCCGCCAGCGTGTTCAGCACTACATCCACGCCTTGCCCGCTGGTGGCGTCCAGCACGTCATCCACGAAGCTTAGGCTGCGGCTATCATAGATGTTAGTGACGCCCAGCAGGCGTAGGAAGTCGCGCTTACGATCGGAACCGGCAGTGGCGTAAATTTTCGCGCCCATGCGCGCGGCGATCTGGATGGCCGCGATGCCCACGCCCCCCGCCGCACCGTGGATGAGCACGCGCTCGCCGGGCTGGAGGTTCGCGAGGTGTTTAAAGGCGTAGTGCACCGTGAAGAAGGTGGTGGGCAGGGTGGCCGCCGCAGCATACTCCATGCCCTCCGGCATGCGCGCGCAGGCGCTGGCGTCGGTGACCACACGGTCGGCGAAGCCAGCGGGAGTAAAGGCCAGCACACGGTCGCCCGGAGCGAAGGCCGTGACATCACGGCCAACGGCCAGCACGTCGCCCGCGCATTCCATGCCAAGGCTCGGCCCGGCGAAACCGTTCTCCAGCGCCTCGTCCTGCAAGAGGCCCATGACCCACATGAGGTCCCGGAAGTTGAGTCCCGTGGCCCGCACCTGGATGACCATCTGACCAGGGCCTGGCTCGGGCAGGGTGGCCGTGCGCCAGCGCAGATTTTCCAGGGATCCCTGTGCCTTGAATTCCAGACGGGAGACGGCCCGTTCCGTCTGTTCCGGCGTGAAGGGTTCGGGCGGTCGAGGCGTGGGCGCCACGCGCGGAGCGAAACGTCCCTCTGGACGCAGAAAAACCTCATTTTCCTCGTCCGGGGCGACGATTTCCGCCGCGAGCCATTTGGCGGCGGTGTCGACATCGGGCGCATTTTGTACGTCCGCAAGCCGCCAGCCCAGCTCGGCGTGTTCGTTCATGAGCACGCGGCCCAGCCCCCAGAGCAGCGCCTGGGAGGGGTCGGCCGCGCCGTCCTTTGGCATGGCGTTCTGCGTGGGCAGCCAAACCCTGGGGGGCTCTGCCTGGGCGGAGAGCGCGCTGGCCGTTGCGCACACTGCGCCGAGGAAACCGGTCGCACCGTCCAGCGACGGTCCGTTCTCATCGCCCAGGGTTCCACCCGCCAGCAGCACCACCTCTTGGCAGAGCGCGGGACCGGGCCAGGAGTCGAAGGCCTCGGTGACGACGTTAACGGCAGTCTCGTTTTCAGGCAGGATGCATAGGCTGGGGTACAGTCCGGCTGCTTCGAGTCGCGATGCCAGGGCACGAGCCAAGGGCTTGGCTTCTGGCGTGGTCACCACGAGGACGCCGCGCGGCGGGCTCGATTCCTCAGGCTTGGGCTGATCCGCCAGTGGCGCGCGCGCGGCAAGGAGCTGGAAGCCCAGCGGATCGCCAGGATCGGCCAAGGTCGCGGCGGTCTCAAAACCAGCCTGGGAAAGGAAGCTTTTCCATTGCATGGCGGAATGCAAACAGCTGATGCGCGTGGCAGAGCCCGGCAGTTCGCGCCACCAGCCCGGTTCTAGTCCGTAGGCCAGGTCGCGCAGGGGGCCGGGTGTTGGCTCCACGAGCAGGAGTAACCCGCCGGGGGTCACGGTCGCCTTGGCCTGGGCCAGCGCCCCGGCAAGATCGGATTTTGTGGAAAGCCCGGCGACCACGAAAACGTCAAAGGTCTCAGCGTGTTCGCCCTCGGGCTTGCCCGCGAGGTCGAGCAATTGCTGCCGCCTGTCGCTTTGCGGAGCCAGAGAGTCCAGCAGCGCGGCGTCGTCGCCGCCGTTCGGCAGCGCCACCCGCACAACGGGCTGACGCTGCGCCAGGCCGCCAAGCAGGGGCCGCAGGAATTCCGGTTCCAAACCGGAGAACAGCACGCGCGGGCGTTCGCCGGGTCGGACGGCCGCGAAGGCCGCGTCCAGCGCCAAGGAAAGGCTTCGCATGGTCGCCGCGTCGGCACAGGGCAGGCTCTTGTGCAGTTCCGCCGCGAGGCCTTCCGGTTCCTCGCCGCGCAAAAATCCTGGCAGGCGTTTGCCTGCGCGCCCGGCGGCGAGAAGCTCGTCCAGACGGTCGGGATGCATGCCCAGCGCTGCGCGCCAAGCCTCATCGGCGGGAGGCGTGTCGCCGGGGAGAAGTGTGTGGCGCTTCCCGTCCGTCTGGGCCAGACCGTCGCGGACGAGCCGGTCAAGCAAGCAGTCGAGCAGTGGTGCGCGCTCCAGGCCAAGGCCGGCCTTGAGCAGGGACGCTCTGGTGAAAGAGCAGCGGCCGGTGCAAAGTGCAGCCACCGCTTCGCGGATGAAGGCCGTGGCGGTGAGATTGAGCAGGTCGACGTAGTCGTCACCGGCCTTGGTGACGGCGGGCGCGATTGCCCGTGCCAGTGTTTCGGGATCCAGCATGCAGGGGGCGGTGTTTGCCGCTCTGCGCGGCGCCGCCACTGCGATATGTGTGAAAATCTGTGGCTTGGAGCGGCGCTTGTCCATCTCCGCGCGGCGCAGGCGGCAGCCGGTCATCTCGGCCACAGGCCGTCCCTCGGCATCGAGGAAAAGCAGGTCGGCCAGAATGGAGCGCGACGAGGCGCGCTCCAGGCGCAGGCGGCAGGTGGTTGCCGGGCCGCCCTCAAGCAGGCGCAGGCGCTCCACGCGCACGGGAAGAAACAGCGCGGACACTGAGCCAGATCCTGCCGCGCCCAGCAGGCTGAAGAGGGCTTGAAGGCCTCCGTCCAGCAGCGCGGGATGCGGTGGAGTTGCGGGAACATTCGTCAGGGAGGGCGGCAGGGACAAGTCGGCCACGGCCTCTGCCGCGTTGGTGCGGCGTATGCGCGCAACGGTCTGGAAGCACGGGCCGTAGTGCAACCCTAGGGCACCCGCAAGGTGGTAGAGTTCCTCCGCGTCCGCCAGGGGGGTAGGCTCATCCATGGGCGGCCAGGCCGCGATGCGTGGGGCCGTGGCGGGCTGCAGGCGGCCCACGGCGTGCTCAAGCCAGTCGGCTTCCTCCAGGCGGGGACGGCTCAAAATGCGAAAGCGTCCAGTCTCCGGGCTGAGGATGAAGCGCGTTGTCTGGGCATGACCGGGCTCCAGCACCAGCGGGCGGTGGATTTCAAATCCGCTCAGGTCCAGGGCCTGGCTGGGCCAGTGGGCCTGCCCGGCGGCCAGCGCCATGCACAAAAAACCCGTGGCCGGGAAAACTACAGTTTCGCCCACGCGGTGGTCGGCCAGCCAGGGGTGGAGAGCCAGATCCAGGGCGTTGGTCCATTCCACAGGCTCGGCACCGACACGCGCGCCGAGAAGAGGATGGTCGGCCTGGGGGTAGAGAAGAGGCGCAGCCTCAGTGCTCAACTCCTGCCAGTAGCGTTCTGCATGCCGCGGGGTGAGGGGCAGGTCCACGCGGGCTGCGGGCGCGGCGAAGAGGCTGCTGATATCCAGCCGACCGCCATTGGCCCAGGACTGGGCTGCCGCGACGCGCAATCGCATGAGACCCGGCTCGCCCCGCGTCATGGTGGAGATGCTGGCCCCAGTCTTGCCGCAGTGTTGCAGCGTCTGCCGCACATAAGACTGCATGATGGGGTGTGGAGAGATTTCGAAGAACAATGACACGCCCTCGTGCAGCAGGGATTCAAGTGCGGAGGAAAGCTGCACAGGCTGCCGTACGTTGCGCCACCAGTAGTTTGCGGTCAACTTGCGGCCATCCATGTCGCGACCGGTGACGGTGGACAGGAAACGCACCGAGCCCTTGGATGGGGCCAGTCCTTCCAGGGCGTCGAGCAGGTGTCTGCGGATGCCGTTCATACTCTTGCTGTGGAAAGCGTATTCCAGGTCCAGGAGTTTGAAGGGCGTGTGCAGATCCTTCACCACGCGCGTGCCCAGGGCCTTCAGTTGATCTGGCTGTCCCGCCAGGGTGAGGGAACCTGGGCTGTTCACACCGGCCACTTCCAGTGTGAGGCCCATCTCCGCGATGAGGGCGGTGGCTTGCTCCAGTGAAACGTTCACCGCAGCCATGCGCCCCAAGCCGCGGGTTCTGGCCTGGGCAATGCTGCGGGTGTGCAGCACGCGCACCGCCTGTTGGACGTTCAAGGCTCCGCAGGCGTACGCTGCGGAGACTTCGCCAACGCTGTGGCCCAGCACCACGTCTGGTGTTACTCCCTGCTCACGCAGCACGGCCACGATACCCGCTTGTACAGCGAAGATCATGGGCTGCGCGAACTCTGTTGCGGCAAGGTTCCAGTCCGCCACAGGCGCTTCCAGCGTCTCCATTACGGACCAGCCGGCCATGGGTCGGAAGCAGGCGTCAATTTCGGCCACGGCCTTGCGGAACACAGGGCTTTCCCCCAGCAACTGGCGGCCCATGCCGGGCCACTGCGCGCCGTTTCCGCTAAAGATGAAGGCGACCCTCTCGTCGCCTTGCGCACGGGAGCGCACTGCCGCGGGAGAACTCTCCCCCCGGTTGACGATGTGCAGGGTCTTGACCCAGTCGCTCACGCTGTCGCCTAGTACGGCCATGCGCCACCCGAGGGCCTGCCGGCCCAGGGCGGTGGAGCGGGCCAGCGTGTAAGCGTCGGCCGGGCTTTCGTCTAGCAGGACACTCCAGCGCGCGGTGAGTTCCTTGAGAGAGGACTCGCTGCCGGCGGAGAGCATGAGCGGTGGCAGATGCGCCGGGGGGGAGGCCTGTGCGCGCCGTGCCCGGAGCGCTCGCGGACGGTATTCCATGAGCGTGACGTGGGCGTTGGTGCCGCCGAAGCCAAAGGAATTGACTCCCACGCGCGCGGCTTGGCCCGACTCCGGGATCGGAGTGAGCTGTGTGTTGACCCGTAGGTTCAACTCCTTGAAAGGAATATTCGGGTTCGGAGTGTTGAAATGCAGGGAGGGTGGTATCCGTTTCTTTTCAAGCACGAGCACGGCCTTAAGCAACCCGGCCATGCCCGCCCCGGACTCCAGGTGGCCCACGTTTGTTTTGGCCGAGCCGATGAGCAAGGGCTGTTTTCTGCGTTTGCCTAGGGCGTTCCCTAGTGCGAAGGCCTCTTGCTTGTCGCCCGCGATAGTGCCTGTGCCGTGCGCTTCAATACAGGCGAGGCTGGCGATGAGTTGGGCATCGTGGCCATAGATGTTGCTCAGCAGGGCTTCCTGCGCCTCGCGGCTGGGGAAGGCGACGCCCGCCGTCTGACCATCGGAGTTGACTCCAGTGGCCTCGATGACAGCGCGGATACGGTCCCCATCGCGTAGAGCATCCTCCAGACGTTTGAGCACGACGATGCCGCCGCCCTCGGCGCGGACATAACCATCGGCCGTGGCATCGAAGGTTTTACAGCGCCCTGTGGGCGAGAGCATGGTGGCTTTTGAAAAGCCGATGAAGGGGTAGGGCGAGAGCAGCAGGTTCACCCCTCCCACCAGGGCCGTGGAACAAGCTCCACAGGAGAGACTCTGGCAGGCCGCGTTCACGGCCACAAGGGACGAAGAGCATGCTGTGTCCACCGAGTAACTGGGGCCGCGCAGGTCGAAGATGTAGGAAATACGGTTGGAAACCAGGCTCTGGACGTTGCCGGTCATGAAGTAGGCGTTGATGCTTGCGGGATCGCCCACCAGGCGGTTGGCGTAGTCCGTGCCGGAGACGCCTATGAATACGCCGCAGTTGGTGCCCCGGATGCGTGCCGGGGCAATGCCGGCATCTTCCAAGGCTTCCCACGCGAGATTGAGCGTGAGGCGCTGCTGCGGATCCATTTGCGTGGCCTCGCGCGGGGAGATGCCGAAGAAGCCTGGGTCGAAATGCGCGTAGTCCTCGATGACCCCCGCCGCAAAGGTGTAGCTGCGCCCTGGCGCTCTTTTGTCTGGGTGCTGGAAGAGGGAGGTGTTCCAGCGGTCAGGGCCGATCTCGGTGACGGCATCACGCCCGTTGGCGAGAATGTCCCAATATCCTTCGAGCGTGGCCACTCCGCCGGGCAGCCGCAACGAAGCGCCTATGATTGCTATTGGCATATACTTCATGTTGCTCTTATATATATTAATTGCTGGCACATGTGCAATGTGGCCCTAAAGAAAAAAGTCTCTTGAGTTTAAAGTCACGCCTAGCTACCCGCGACGAATCACGAACCATCCATCGCCATGGCAGCCTCGTTGGCTGGCTGGTTATGCACAAAGCTTCCATCGGTTCGAGGGAGCGCCTTCGCGTCCAGTGTGACGGATTTCAGCTGCTTGACAAAAAAAGAATACAATAGTCTACGTGGAGCTGTCTAGGGGCGTGTGGTTGGCTACAGCCAATAATTCCGGCGCTTAATTAAGTGGGAGTCTCCCCTGGCATCTCCGACGGATTCGCACTGTTGATTGGTTGCGTTGAAACTAAGATATAGTTGCTTCGGCGCGGCACACAAGGTCAATGGTGACAAATTTTAGGGACCGTGTCATAATGTTTGAGGGTCTGCTCATGTTTGTGTGGATGGCGGCACGGTGATAGCTCCGGGCTGATGATGGTCCAGAGTATCTCGGAATGTCACCCTGACATATATAGAGTTGCCCGAGACTGGTCATTCAAGAATTCTACGGTCCGAGGCGATATCGAGCGTTTTGGGGACGGCGCGAAAGGTTTGTTTTTATCATATCGCGTATGTGCAGCATGGAGGTGGGGGTGCTTTGAAGTTGGACACCCTATGCATCTTGACTGCATTCGGAGTACTGGCGCTGCTTTTTATGGTTGGAAAAGCAAAATGTAGGACAGTATGTTAAAACTTTATTTTTCACATAATGCTTAAGATTCTTGTCCGCAGTATTTTAACCCGCTATTGTCCTGTCCTGCTGCCGGTGGCTTATGCTTGCGTTCATGCATTTAAGCTAGGGCCATATCTTGTGCAACAACGGTCAGGCAATGGCTTCACGTCTGCGGTATATCTTAAGAGATTGCAGGAGGCGGTCGCGAAAAAGAATCGTCAGATTCACCCCCCCAATTCGTTTGTTCATCTTGTACTCCATACGCATGGTCTCAGCTCTGGTGGGGCAGAACGCCAGTGGTGTTATCTCGCGAAGAATCTTGCCCACCGGGGATATGCAGTGACTTTGCTGGTGGAAAGCTTGGATGGACCTGCGGAGCATTATCTTCCATTGCTTGAGGGCAGCACCGTGCGCGTACTCAGTATGGATAGACTGTCTATTCCAAAAAAAATTATCAAAAAATACAAATACAGTTTGCCATATTCTGTGTATAGTTTGGTACTAGCCTTTGCATTGCTTCGGCCATCCCACGTGCTCGCTGAACTCGACGGGGGGAATATCTGGGGCGGAGCCGCCGTCGCTTTTTCCGACTGCAATATTGAGCGATTCCTGATGTCTTTTCGAAACGTCAACCCCTCTCACTTCCCACATTTCTATGAAAAATGGATGGATAGCTTGTACAAAGCTGTGCTCCCCTTGAACTCCCTTGTGCTCTCTGGGAATTCTCAATTTGGGAACAACGACTACGCGCGCTGGTTGGGGATTGACCCGAGAAGTGTGGTGTGCACACGCAATGCTATTGATATGCCCACCGAGGACCTTTATGTGCGGCCACGTATGCGGCAATCTTTTGGGGTTGAGGGCGATGCGCCGGTTGTTCTGGGAATATTTCGCCTCGCACCGGAAAAGAACCCTGAACTCTTCTTGGCTGTGGCTCGAGAAATAATACAAAAGATTCCCCGCGCGGTAATTCTCCATGCGGGAGAAGGTCCGTTGCTGCCCTATCTCCAAAGAAAAGCCATGCGTCTAGGGCTAGAGGGCAAATTGTATTTTTTGGGCCGCCGCCGGGATGTGGCCGATCTGATGCGCGCTGCTGATATCTTGTTACTTACTTCTGATTTTGAGGGATTGCCGAACGTCTTGTTGGAAGCACAAGCCATGCGCCTTCCAGTTATTGCAACACGTGTGGGGGGCGTCCCAGAAGCTGTGCGTGAGGGCGAAACCGCTTTTCTCGCTCCTAGAGGTGATAAGGCCACCCTCGTGCGCTATTGTCTGGCCTTGCTCCAGAGTCCGTCGCTTCGAGATGACATGGGGAGGAAAGGAAAGGAATTTCTTGACCAAAATTTTGGCCAGCAAGCTCTTGGTGACCGCGTTTTGCGTGCTGTCGGGCTGCCACTTTTCCCGGAAAGACCGTCACACCTCATTCCAAGAAAATTTGTTCAAGGTGACACCTCTGCCGCTGCATATGGGCGACAGTTGGTAACGGATTTTTTGGCCACAACCACTCGACCGGTCATCGTTTTTGCTACGAACGCTAGCGTTTTTCACGATTATCTTCCTTTGCCAAAAGGATCAGTGTGCGTTTGCGCAAAAGCTCCAACGGCTCCACATTTAGGTGTCATTTGCTTTGATTGGCAAAGCAATCCAGATTGGTCTGGAATAAAACGGCACATTCCCCCCATGGCCATTGCCTTGTTCCTCGACGGCAATTGCTGTGATTTGGCGTTGCGCGAAAAGGTTTGTGGTGTGGGGATTCCAAGCATTTTATATCCCAAAGCTGCTGCGCTCTACCTAATGCCAGCCGTCATGCCCCCGCTGCTTTGTCGCGTCTGGTCTGCCATCCTCTCGGTTTTGCGTTGTAACCATCCTGTCTAGTTTGCGTATTGTGGATAGCTTCTTATGCTGGATAGCACCTTCTCCAACAACAGCACTTTGCAACAGACGCAGTCCAAGCGGGCCGGTACTTCTACGTGTGTGGAGGCTAGAGGTTGCGTCGATATCCTTTTGCCCACTTACAATGGGGCTGCGCACCTCCGGTCGCAACTAGATTCCCTGTGCAAACAAACGCTTTTAGCGCAACATATCTTCATTCGGGATGACGGGTCGACGGATGAAACTTGGGGCATTCTGGCAGAATATATGCTGCATGTCCCTACTATCTGCGCCGACAGAGGCCCACGCCTAGGCATCGTTGGTAATGTCGATGTCTTGCTGCAGCGCAGTACGAGTTCGTATTTTTTGCTCTGTGATCAAGACGATGTCTGGTACCCGCAGAAGACCTCCACCTTATTGCAAAAAATGGTTGAGCTTGAGCATGTCTTTGGTGCGGCTACTCCACTTTTGGTTTATTCAGATGCGAGACTTATTGACGCTGAGGGGCAGCCCATCGCTTTTTCATTTTTTCAATATCAAAACCAGGACGATGCAAATGCTGATACACTCAAGCGTTGGCTTGTCTGTTCACGGGCGGCAGGTTGTGCCATGCTGGGTAACGCAGCTCTTCGGACACTTGCTGTACCGTTGCCCCCAGCGGAGAATATTTTTATGCATGATTGGTGGTTGTTGCTACTTGCGGGGACTTGTGGAGGCGTTGGTGTGGTGCTCGAACCCCTGTTGGACTACCGACAGCATGGGGGCAACGCCCTGGGTGTGGCAAAGCCCTTAATGTCTATGTCTGAACGCTGGCAAGCTTCCCGCGAGAATGCAGCCAGAACACAACGGCAGACAAGGGAACTACTCAAGCGTTACGGTTCGCGCATGCCTATTGAGATAAAAACTACGTGTGAAGCCTGGGCAAATATGCCATTGTCTCCACACATTTTGCGGCTATGGATCTGCTGGTTACAAGGCTTCGGGAAACGCGGTTTAAATTTTCTGAGAACGTAGCGCGGTAATGGGGTTTGATTCTCTTTTTGTTGGAGATCGTTTGTAAATATTGCAGCGTAATCCATGAACATTGGTTGTCTTTTGATAGAAAGGGCGCCCTTGAAAACACGGATGTATGTGTAACAGAAGTGTGTAATTGAGCTATGAGGGTATTAGAGGCTCTGTCGCACCTCCTGCTGTGCGGTTTTTGTGTAGTAAGTTATTGGAAATGAATTTGATGTAGTCTCTAGCATAACGAAGTGTTTCAAGACGCTCCTCGCTGTTTAAATGTTCCGCCCAGAACTTTTAGGAGTTGCTGCTTTTCTTTTGGAGGCCACGCACAACACTTCGCTCCGCCTCAGTTTTCTGCCGAGAGACTGGCGGCCTCGGACACTTTGGGCTGGATTCCACCGTCTTCTCAGCAACAATTGATCTGTGCTGTCGTCCCTGATGAACCTTGTCACTGCCAGATCCAACCATTTCAGTCTCGGCGATATTCTTCATTGTCGGATTGGCAGAATTTGAATATTCAGCCCTTGTGCGAGTTTATGTCTAAATATCGATGGTATGCTGAGAACCCACGCTCGTGACTCGTAGCGGTTTTGCCATGGGGAGTCGTCGTTCATACGGGCGAGTTTGTTGTTTTGTATGCTGTCATGGCGCGCTGAAGGTGAGCGCTTGGTACCACCCGCACGCCCTAAGTGCAATGTGGAATGGGCTTGGGCGTGAGAGGGGCAAGTGGCTCGGCATCTCTCGACATGGCGGCTTTAGGGCCAAGTATCTGGACCCGGTGAACGCGGCAGTCGGCAAGAGGTGGCAATCAACCTAACTTACAGTTTCTTATGGTCTGCACCTAGGTGTATAGGTGTGTTGAGGTTGTTCCGCACGGAATGAACCTTTTACATTGAGTCCTCATGGCCGAACGTATCGCACCTATTGTTTTGAATTATTGCAACGTACAAGACACACTGTCTTGTGCTGCCTCGTTGTGGCGCAGTCATGAGCCTCCATGGCTGCTCGTCTTGGTGGACAACGCTTCGCCGGACACTTCCTTGGCAAAGATGCGGAATTGGCTCAAAGCGCAAGGGAGGCGCTTTTCGGAAATCGCCGCCGACTCATCGGAAGCTGTCGAGAGTGAGCTTACTCGGCTTGCTATGTGCGGCAAAGCTGCTCCAGAAGCCCTGCTGGTCAGTGCGTTCCGCAATCGTGGCTATGCGACGGGAAACAACTTGGGCATGGCTGCAGCGCTTGCTTTGGGGGCGGACGCTGTATGGGTGCTAAACAATGACACGGTGGTCGCCCCCGAGGCCCTCGGAAACATGCGTGAGCGTCTTTTTGCCTCGCCGCGCAATGGCCTATGTGGATCGCTTGTTTGCTATATGGGTACGGACACTGTTCAATGTTGCGCTGGAGGCTTCACCAATATGTGGACTTGTCTTTCACGCCTTACGGGTCAAGGTCTTTCGTTGGAGGAAGCCCATGGGATTCCGCGCGAAAGGGCGGAGGCAAGACTCGATTTTATTTATGGAGCGAGCGTCATGGCTTCCCGGCTTTTCCTCGAAGAAGTGGGGCTGATGGATGAGCGGTTCTTTCTCTATTGCGAGGAGCAGGATTGGGGATTGCGTGCCTCAGGGCGTTTTGCTCTCGTCTATGCTCCAGAAGCAATAGTGTGGCATAAGGAGGGGAGGGCGACCGGTATGAATCGGAACTCTAAACCTTTGCTCCGGCTTATACAACTTGTCAGGTCACGCATTTTGTTGACCTGGAAACATAAGCCTCTGGCACTCCTGACTGTCGTAATGGGTTGCACTTTCGCCTCTGTGCGTCTTTTGGTTAAGAAACTCTCTTCGCCGCTTGGTATCTCATATGACAAACGTGTTTAAATTTTTTTCAATCCAGTGGTATCTGCCGTCATTGCGTGGGACGATGGGGACGCTGATGCGGCACAGGGTCTTGCTCTGGGAGATGTCCAAGCTTGATTTGCGTGATAGGTATGTGGGGCAAGCATTAGGTCTGTTTTGGGCTTTCCTTATGCCCCTGCTGACTATTGGAGTTTATCTTTTTATTTTCGCTTTTGTGTTCAAAGCAAAAATGCCTGAAGCTGTCGATACCATGAGCACCGGCTGGGGGGGAGGGTATACTTTTTACCTCCTTTCCGGGCTGATCCCATGGACGAGTATGCAGGAGTTTATGACACGTTCCTCCACAGCTATTCACGCCAATGCTAGCCTTGTAAAGCAGATGGCCTTTCCGCTTGAAGTCCTGCCGCTCAAAGGATTCTACACAACAATAATCAATCAAGCCGTCGCTTTAACGGTTTTTGTGCTGTACGGCTGGATATGCTATGGCCCACCGTCTCCATTGATAATTACTCTCCCTCTTGTGATCGCTGTGCAGCTCATTGCTGCAGGAGGGATCGCACTAATATTCTCTGCTGTTGGGGCATATCTTCGTGATATGAGGGAGATTGCGACAGCGCTATGCTTTGTTCTTTCGTATGTTATGCCAGTTTTTTTCGTCCCATCGATGCTTCCAGGCGGTATATATACATTGATAAAGCTAAATCCTTTTACGCACTTGATTGTAATGTATCACGATGCTGTGTACTATGGGGTCATTACGTCGCCGGAGTCGTGGGTTGTATTTCCAGTGTTCTCATTACTGATCTGGATGCTGGGGTGCCGCGTCTTTACTGCGCTCAAACCAATGTTTGGTAATGTACTATGAGTGGCGAATCTGCTTTGCGTGTGCATAATCTGCACAAAGTTTTCAAGGTCTATGCTAGTCCAAAGATGATGCTTAAGGAATTGATCCTTGGCCGCAACTGCCATACGGAGTTTCATGCTCTGTGCGGGATTAGCTTTGATGTGAGGCCTGGTGAGGTGGTGGGTGTCATGGGCCGCAATGGTGCCGGCAAGAGTACGCTGCTGCGTATTCTGGCGGGGACGTTGAACGCCACTTCTGGCAGCGTTGAGGTCTATGGCAAGGTCTCTGCTATCCTTGAATTGGGTAGTGGTTTTAACCCTGAATACTCAGGACGGGAAAACATTTTTAGCGGCGGTCTTGTTCTCGGAATGAGTAAACAGGAAATAGCTGAGCGTATTCAGGGGATCATTGCTTTTAGTGAGTTAGAGGATAGCATCGATCGTCCGTTTAAAACTTATTCTTCGGGAATGCAGGCGCGTTTGACATTTGCCACAGCCATCAGCGTCAATCCAGACATCCTTATTGTCGATGAAGCGTTGAGCGTGGGCGATGCGATTTTTCAGCGTAAATGCTACGCTCGTATGCAGGAATTCCGGCAGCAGGGCAAAACTATTTTTTTCGTAACCCACTCGGACAACGCGGTGACAGAGTTTTGCGACAGAGCCATTTTGTTGGAGAAGGGTAAGATCCTTGCCGATGGCTCAGCGTACGATGTGTCGCTTGAGTATTTCAAGCAACGCTATGCAATGACGAACAAGCAGGTCGCTGTCACGGAAGCCTCCAACATTAGGGACTCGCGAGAAGAAAATTTTTCCATTGCAGACATCAAAAGATTTTGCAAACGAGTGGGGGATGGGCAGCGAGCACAGATAACATCCGCCCGTTTTGTAGATATCCACGGGAGAACACCAGACATTCTTCGCTATAACCAGACCTATGTTGTTGAATTTTCAGGGGTCTGCAACGAGTCCGTAAATGATTTCGGATTTGGTATTGCGTTTACGACCATGACAGGTTTGCTTGTCTATGCTGTTAACTCTCGAAATCTTCCTCAATCTCGACGCGCCATGGGTAAGGGAGAAGGGTTTACCTGCAAGTTCTCTTTTGCTTCCCGCCTTATCAATAGCGATTACTTTGTCTCGATTGATATTGGTGACTACGACCCGATAAATGGAAAACCACTAGACTGCATTGCGGACGTTTTTCACATTAAGGCTGAGGAGAACTCGATCTTACACAGGAGTTCACTGGTAAGTATGGATGCTAGCCTGACCCTTGAAGGAGCGTAGCCACCATGAAGATAGTGAATCGGCTTTGTTATAAAATCGCAAAAGAGTTGAATCATTGTGGTATTAACTGTTGCCCGTCGATTGAGTCACGCGTTGCATGGCTGCGTGAAAACGCGCCTACAGCGCAGTTTTATTTTGACGGTGAGGTTTGCCTATTCTTCGCTCAGCCTTTTGAGGAGCGATTGGCGCGGCAATATATTTTGCTGGCAAAGAGGCATGGGTTCGAGAATGTGCCCTTGCTTGTTTTTTCTCCCGTGTCTTGGGCCTGCACAGGCCCATGGCGGCGTGCTTTCGTTGCTGATTGTCTGCCAAGTGCCATTATGGTGAATTTGCTGTGCGCTTCGACCGCGTTATTTGAAGCTGCCGCACACAGAATGTCTGTATTGATGGAGTCGGGCCCTAAGATACTATTGTCGGATACTGAAATCCACGAACTAGCGCACAAGTTTACAGACTACTACGCAGAGGCCGGCTTTGCTGGTACTGATTTATGTAATCTTAAGTGCATCATGTGCTTCTATCATAGTGATGATGTCGAGCAACGGTTCCGTTTTGCCCAAAACCGGAGACAAAATGTCACAAAGGGGATCATTGCGGATGACCTGGCTTTCAATTTTTTAGACCAGGTTCAGGATGGCAAGGGCGTCATTTTTGGGGGATGTGGGGAGTTCTTAACCCTCAAGCGCTGGAAAGACTATTTTCACTATGCCAGCACCCGTAACCTTCGTTTGGCGATTCTTACAAATGGGGTGCTCTTTGATAAAGAGGCCACGGACTTTTGTCTGTCTAGGGGCCTATATTCAATTACTTTTAGCATCGATGGCCATGACAAGAAGTCCTATGAGGCCATCCGGATTGGGTCAAATTTTGAGACCGTCCTCCGAAACCTCTGGTACGTGTATAAGCAAGGCAAGACGAGGGTTCAGGTAAACAGTGTTCTGCTTGAAGAAGAAAAACCATATAGAGACGAGATAATACGTATTTTTACTGCAAGCGCAAACACCTTGAACTTTTCTGATGTGAAATTGGATATACATTCAAACACACGCGAAGGGGTCAAGAAATTTGATCAATCCGATTTGTGTTACCAAATTCTCGCAGGACTTTCTTTGATGGCGTCCGGGCGCTATGCCCCCTGTTGCGGCATTTTGAACGCTAGTTTTTGCATGGAGTTCCCCTGGCTGGCAGATAGCCGCAAATACTCTTTGAACGAAGCCCGCGCATATTATGTAGAGATGCTAATGGATAAACAAAGCCCGCTTTCATCTTTTTGTACTAAGTGTAATTGGAAGTGGAGATCATATACGCATAATGAGCGTTCGCCTTTTGTTGAAAGTATTACGCTTAACCAATATATTGACAAGTGAGGTTGCATTTTTGCCGCCGCATAGTTGGTGTGTTCTTCTGTTGTAAAACAGGTATGAAAACTTTTCACAGTTGTTTTTGCCAATTGCGACAATTTTTTTGAAGGTACATTGTTTTTTAGGTTATCTTTGTAATGTCTTCTTCGTTTCTTGGAAGTGTGAGGATATCTATGAATGCTTTCATTTCAAAGATTATGAGAAAGATCAAAGAACTGAATCCGATTGCCTCAGCTGAGGTGCAGTATCACAACCTGCTTGAGACTCAGATTTACAAGCCTGCTCTCACAAAACTTGAGCGCGCGTCATTTTTGCCCGAGCTTAAGTCGGAAAGTTGGAAAGTTGGTCCTGCCTGCGCTGTGCATGTCTGTGTGGCGCGAGCCATGTGTACAGCTATATCTTGCCATCCGGACAGGTCTTTGCTGAACCTTGCTGCTGCTTACCAAGTAAGTCGTCTTTTTTGTTCCAATACAACTACTACTATTTCTGGAGTGATGGATTTTTCTTTCAATGACGTGCGATTTGACTTCCGTGCCTTGCCTTTTGATCGTGCTTTATCTTTTGTCAAATGTATTCCTTTTGAAGTGCGAATGATGGTGTCATCATTCGCCGCCCAAATGCAAATCCAAGTGCCAGACATAATATACTGCGAGGGATGGCCAGAAAGTCTTGCTGGATTTTGGGCCGCCCGCTTGCTAGGCATCCCTGTTGTTATTATTCACGGTGATATGCTTGCTGCAATGTGCGAAGAGTCTACTACCCCTGATTGGTTTAAGGAGCAACTTTCTTTCTTTATTCAACACGAGAATATTTTTTTTGTAGCTAGTGAACTCAAGGCTTTTGCAACGCTTAAAAAACACGCTGAAGCATATGCAGAGGCGGAATGTTTTACAGATCAATGCCGTTGCAGCGTAATGACATCTTTCGATGGGGTGAAGGCGTTGGTGGACGACATTGTCCACGGCAGGAGGTTGCCGCAGCCAATGCATCAGAAGAAGGTCGTGTCAAAGCCTTTGACCATTGCTGTTATGCCCGACGATGGCTGGTCCCGCGATATAACTAAGCGGAATTCTTTTTCGTACGATTGGATAAATACCATTTTGGACAATGGGCACAAGGTCCATCTTGTTGACGTATATCGAGAAGATATTATAGAGCAAATTGGCGGGTGCCATGGTTTTATGTGGCGCTGGTCGCACCTGAATGGAGAATTTCATATAGCTCATAGAATTTTGCCTGTCATTGAACGTGAAATGGGCATCCCCGTCTTCCCCGACCAACACACATGTTGGCATTACGACGATAAGGCCGCTCAGGAATACCTTCTTAAAATCCATAATATCCCACGACCCCGTACGTGGATATGGTATGATCGTGATAGGGCTTTGCGCTGGCTACGTGAAGAAGCAGCTTTTCCTTTGGTTCTCAAACTCTCCACTGGTGCGGGGTCAATGAACGTTGTCAAAGTATGTAATTATCAAGAAGGTGCAGATTGGGTGCATGTACTTTTTGGCCAAGGAGTTTTTGAAACACAAATGGCTACACACAGTTTTGTCCGTTTCATTTATGGTCGCTGCAAGGATTTTGTTTGGATGTTGAAGACCGGATTCTCGCCACCGAGCAAGGATTATTTTTACACATTTCATAGAGGATATGCGTTATTCCAAAGGTTTTTGCCTGGCAATGAGTTTGATGTTCGTGCTAATGTTATCGGGAATAGATGTTTTGTCTTTAAGCGATATACACGCCCTAATGATTTTCGTGCGAGTGGCAGTGGACTTCTAGACTATGAGCAGAGTGGAATAGATAATAGATTTATCCACCTTGCTTTTGACACTGCCCAAAAACTTCAAACTCAAAGTATTGCCATTGATGGCATGTATGATGGCGACAATGTGGTGCTTGGCGAAATAAGCTACACATATATGGCATATCCACTTTATGCTTGTGGCGGCTATTGGGTACTGGATGGTGAACCTTGGACGGGCAGCCTGCGCTTTGTACCGGAACCTACTTGGCCAGGCCGAGCGATGGCGGAAGATTTTTTGTGCTTACTGGAGGAGCGTTATGCTGAGCGTTGAGTACCGTCCGGGGTGTACATACTGCCCTATCGCTCCGTTCCACCCTGCGAAGGCCTACCCGGAGTATTCTTGGCCCGATAGTCTGTCTCAAGGCCGCACTAATGATGGGTATGATATGTTGCGTACTTCACTACTTCGGTTAGGATTGGACCAGCAGCATTTTGGGACTACAGAATGGAATCCTTTAGGGGCATTCATCAAGCCGGGTATGACAGTCCTCTTGAAGCCAAACATGGTCTTGAACTGGCATCCGTCTCAGCTTGAGGGAAGCCTTGATTCCATCATCACGCATCCATCTCTTGTCAGGGCGGCCATAGATTATGTGGCTATCGCGATAAAAGGAAATGGAGCAATCGTCGTTGGCGATGCTCCTTTGCAGTCATGCGACTTCAATATGTTGATCAATACACAGGGATATATTGGCATAAAGGAGTTTTATGCATCCAAGGGGATTGATATTTTTTTTGTCGACTTTAGACAGATTGCCTCCGTTTATGATAATAACCATATTTTGAAGACCACGAACATTAATGGTGACCCTGCTGGCTATATTACAGTTGATATGCTGGGCAAGAGCGCTCATGTGCCCATTCGCCAGCGAGCCTCACGTTTTCGTGTGACAAACTATGATCATAATAAAATGGCATTGTACCATACGGAGAGTTTTAATAAATATCTCATCGCCGCCACGCCGCTTTTGGCGGATGTGGTGATTACCCTGCCCAAAGTGAAGGTTCATCGCAAGGCTGGCATGACCGGTGCTTTGAAGAGCTTTGTGGGCATCATTGGACACAAGGATTGCTTACCCCATCATACCCGAAATTCTGCTGCTGAGGGAGGGGATGAGTATAGGGAAAGAAATCCATGGAAGCGTCGTTCAGCCATTTGTCTGGAGTGGATGAACGTACTCGCCATCCGTGGGCAATCTTGCTTGGCCAATTGGCTGCAAAGACTAGCGCGATATTGTTGGGGTATGGGCTGCCGGCGAGGGGCCGACCCATTCGCGGAAGGTAGTTGGTACGGGAATGATACCATTTGGCGCACGATTCTCGATCTGGCTCGGATCATTGTCTATGCGGATAAGCAGGGGGTATTGCAAGGTGTCCCACAGCGTAAAGTTTTTGTTATCGGGGACGCCCTCGTGTCGGGGGAGGGTGAAGGGCCGTTGCAAACCACCCCCAAGGCCTCTTGCTTTTTGGCTGTTGGAGATGACTTGCCGGTTGTGGACTATGCTTTGTCTGTTATCATGGGGCTAGAGCCGGAAAAGATTCCGTCTGTGCGGGAGGCATTTGCCCCGCACCCGTTACCGCTCACCAGCGATACTCCTTCCGCCATTGATCTGCGATCTAACAACAAAGCCTGGAATGGTGAACAGCTACCTACCATGAGTGTGAGCAAAAGTCTCCATTTTGTTGTTCCCGCACATTGGAAAGGCCATGTCGAGCGCCAGGGATAAAATTTTCCCACCGTATTCCCGCCGTAGAGCCTTTGCTGCGGACGTATTTCGCTATTTTGCGCGGCTGAGGGAGTGGTTTCAGGTGGTGCAGCAAGCGGGGGTTATTCGGGCAACGCAAATGTTGTTGAATATGCGGCGGCAAAACATCCAGAATGAAGCCACCTATGCCACTCGCAGGTTTTCTTCCGCAACTTCGCGTCCTCTGCGTATTCTTACCTACCATTGGCACACCAGCTATCAGTACGAGCTTTTCAAGCTGCCGCACGTGTTCACGCTGGTGCGAGGGGTTGGGTTACCCTTTAACGATAGGTGGAACTATGAGATACGCCCCATGCCGGGCAACGCTTGCTTTGTGGCTGCGCAGAATTTGAGGCTGGAGGACTATGATCTTGCCATCCTACCATTTGACGAGACGGTCCTCGCCCCAGAGTTGACCCATGGCGCTCGCCCGTACGGCTGGGGCGACTGCTTTAATTGGCTTTCGCAGCAGAATTTACCCAAGATGGCCCTTTGCCATGCTACAGCGCCATTCTATGGGCAATACACCATGGACTGTGGTGGGCAAAATTGCATGGAAGTCATGGATGGTGAGCGTCAACGCATTGTAGATGCCATTGGGCAGATTCCTGTGGTTTGCCAATCACGCCAGTCCCTGCGCGAATGGGGGTTTGCACGTCCGCATCTTATTTGGCACGGGTTCGATCCCGAGGAGTTCTTGCTGCGGAGGAAGGATGCCTCTGGCATTTTAACACTTGGGCAGATGGCTCTGCGGGGGCAACCCTATTATAACGGTTTTTTTTTGGCGAAGAATACTAAAGCCTTGCTCCCCGCAAATCTACAGCCTCTTGGCATCGCCACCCCTAAGCCTGAGCGTCGTTTGCAAAACGACAATGACTACGCGTGGGAGAAGTATCGAAATTATCGCGAGGTGTTGCGTAGGCATGTTGTCTATCTTAATCCGACGCTACGCTCCCCCATGCCTTTCACCCGCACGGAAGCCATGCTCTGCGGGCTTGTGCCAGTCACTACTGGCAACAATGATGCCGCAGATTTTATCCGCACTGGCGTCAACGGCTTTGTGGGCGACACGGCAGAAGAGCTTGCGGAGTATTGCTTATATTGTATGCGGCATCCGGATGTTGCGCTTGAGATGGGGCGTAAGGCGCGTCGTACGGCTGTAGATGTATTCAATACGCGCAGGTTCCTTGCTGAATGGCAGTCGCTGATGAATGGTCTGATATGATTATTGTTTTTCTGTGGAGAACCCTCGGTTTTGGGACTTGCTGAGTTCTTGTGATTGTGGGGGTCTGCTTCTGGGGTGCTTGGTGCACACGCGCAGAAGGCCCAACCTCAGTGTCGTCTCCCTGGGAAAACCTCTCTTCAAGTGCGTTTAGATTGGCCTGTCCGAAAGAAATCTCCATGCCGCCGTACTTCGACTCCTACTTGTCGTCGGGGCGCTGCTCATCCCGTCCTCGCGGCAGATGTCCGTGACGGCCCGCCACCCTCGGCGGTATTTAAAAGCTTAACGATTTGATACTCGGTGAATCTGGTTTTGTGCATTTGAAACCCCTGCTCCCTATTTGGACCCGAAGGGACCTAGCTTACGGGGACTTTGCACATTACAGTTTTTCTGGGACTGGCTAGGGTGCTAGGTCTGTGGCGTGGATGATTGTCTGGCCGTGCTGCTGGTGACTGTTGCCGGCGCCATTGCTTTTCGGTTATTAGTGGCCGCGCCGGTCGTGCTCCTGCGCTGGAGTTTTTGGTTAATATTAAATCGGAAGCGCTGACATATGAAGCTGCTCAACTGCAATGGCCTGTTCCGGAATGCTTTATTCATTGCGGTCTGCCTGCACGCTACGTTTCTGACGCCGTACGTGGTGCTGGTGCCTGGTGAGCGCACGAATGTCTTCACCGCGCTGCTTACGCTGCTTCCCATGATGCTGATGGCTGTGGAAAGGCAGTGCGGAGAGTTGGTCACGGCCTTCTCCTGGCGCACCATCGTGCCGTGGGCGCTTCTCGCTGCAGGACTTGGCGTTTCCGCCCTGTTTAGTCCTGCCCCTTATCCCGCAACGCTCCGGGCCTTGGTGTTTTTCTGTCCAGCGGTCGGCGGGCTGGCCTGCGGCTACGGACTTGCTCAGACCCCGCGGGCGAGGAGTTACCTGTTCGGGGTGCTAACTGTCTGCTTCGCTGGCTTGACCATCTCGCATCTGGTCTTCGGCGCGCACCCCTCCTTCATGGGGCTGCATCACCACGCGCTGGCTGGGGTGCTCGTGCTGCTTTCAGCTGGCCCCATCCACATGGCCGCGGGATTCGGGCGGGTGCACCGCGTGACCGCTATAGCGCTGCTTTTGGCCGGAGCGGCGGTGTGTTTTGCTGCGGGCTCGCGGTTCGTTATCCTGCTGCCCTTTGCGCTGATCCCAGTCTACGTGCTTTTCAAATCGGTTTCATTTCGGCGCGCGGCTCTCTGGCTTGGCGTCAGCGCGGCGGTGGCGGGAATCTTTTTTGTGACCTACCCGGACAAGGTGCTCCGCATCGAGAGCTATGAATCGACCTACTACCGGGTGGAGGCCTTTCCCGCCACCTGGGAAATTGTGAAGAGATATCCCCTCCTAGGGGTGGGCATTAGGACGCCGCGCAAGCAGTTTCTTGAATCATATGAGCCAGTTTCCGGCATGGCCACCAGTGAAGATTTTTTCGAAACCCTTGAGCGCAACGTTACCTGGGACAACCAGTATCTTTCGCTCTTGTGCGGCGTCGGAGTGCCTCTTTCCCTCTTTTATTTTTTCTTGGTGGGGCGTCTCTTGGTGCGATACCTGCGTAGGGCCTGGTGCCAGGAGTTCGACCTTGCCACTGAGCAGGCCATTACCTTCGCCCTGTTGGCTTCGGTCATTCACTTCGCCGTGCACGATGGGCTGTTCTACCCGCAAATCTGCTGGTTCTTCCATCTGTTGCTCGGTGTGGGGGCGTTCTTGCCGTTGGCAGATGCCATGCAACCCGCCGTCGCCCTTAGCGGAGCCGTCGGCGACGGTCGCAAAAAGAAGCGTGCTGATGCGCTTTCGTGTTGGTCCGTGGTATCGGACCGGTATGGACGCGCTCTGCGTCGTGTGTCGGGCGGCGAGCCCTCTAGGGGGGAAGTGGGTCTGCCCCTGTGGTGATCGACATGGATGGCACGTTGTTTCTGGCGGACATGCAGGGCAACGCCTCCGGCCCGTTTTTTACGTTTCGTGCTGCTGGTGCTGCTGCATATTGCGGCTACCAATCCCTTGACAGTAAACCGGCGCGCAATCCGGCACTGGCCTCTACACTTCTCGCTCCCCTCGTCGCCTGCCATCGCCCACTTGGCCGGCACCAGTGTGTGCATGATCATCAAGAACTACTACGAGGCGCATGCCTCGGAGAAGGAAAAGGCCGTCGCGCTGCTGCCGAAGCTCGGGGCGGCGAGGGAGGCACCGTTGCGGTTGGTCAAGCAGCTTCAGGTGGCGTGAGGAATCGACACGGGAAAGATGAAGGGGCTTGCCTTTGCGGAGGCAAGCCCTTTCATCTGGGCAGTGGGATGTTCCCAAAAAGCGAGTAGGGGCGCGGGCCACTAAGGCAGGGCGTCAGCGCGGCGCTTTTCTGAAGACAGCGACCAGTGATGGTCATTCACTGCTTTGTCGCTGAATTCGAGCTATTGTTAACTTGTTCCTGCTCGCAACACTTCTGGCACAGAT
>Ga0209373_10000323_pt1 | contig 89681 bp, 77 predicted proteins | sample Higcelweek5metaG_FD_187173 | JGI IMG/M metagenome (GOLD analysis project Ga0209373, IMG submission 187173) | Freshwater pond sediment microbial communities from the University of Edinburgh, under environmental carbon perturbations - High... | ecosystem: Environmental > Aquatic > Freshwater >...
AATATTGATGATATTATAGCAGTATCGGATGCCATTATGATTGCAAGAGGAGATATGGGAGTAGAGATTCCAGGAGAAGAGGTTCCTGTTATCCAAAAAATGATTATTAAAAAAGTTTATGAGGCGGGCAAACAGGTTATTACAGCAACGCAGATGTTGGATTCCATGATTAAAAACCCAAGACCAACAAGAGCAGAGACAGCAGATGTGGCAAATGCAATATATGATGGAACCAGTGCCATCATGCTTTCAGGAGAGACGGCGGCAGGTAATTATCCCGTAGAAGCATTGATGACAATGGTACGTATTGCAAATAGTACAGAGGGAGACATTGATTATAGAAAGAGATTTTTTAATCATGAGAGAAAAGCAAATCCAGATATAACAGATGCAATTTGTCATGCGACAGTAACCACAGCACATGATTTAAATGCAAAAGCGATTGTAACTGTCACAAAATCAGGAAGATCCGCCAGAATGATATCAAGATATAGACCAGACTGTGATATTATTGGTTGTGCAACTACCCAAAAAGTAACGCGACAATTAAATATGTCATGGGGTGTGATGCCTATTCTTTTGGAAAAAAAGGAAGATGTATTTGAACTGTTTGAGCATGCAGTAGAGATATGTAAGTTAAGGAGTTTGCTTGATGAGGGAGATACAGTTGTTATTACGTCAGGCGTTCCTATTGGAAAATCGGGAACAACGAATATGATTAAGGTTCATTATATTGAATAGATAGAAATCAATCATGCCGGAAACATAAGATTTTTTAGCTTGCGTTTTCGGCTTGCATCATTTATAATTCATTTTAAGTTAAAAGTATTTTAAGTTAAAAGCATTTGTGAATAAAATATTTGCGGTTCAAAGTATATGATCTAAATAAAAAATAGTTTGAGGAGAATCATATGACGAAGCAGCAGGAAAGTAGCCTTAATCATTTTTTTGTTACAACGTTTAATCAAATCCTGGCTTGGGAAGAGCGGGCTTTGCAAAAAGCAGAGATTAAGAACCTGTCAGTAAAAGAACTGCATATTATTGAAGCAGTTGCGGGACTGGAGGAATCAAATCAAAATACCATGTCTTATATTGCAGGGAAGATTAATATTTCTGTCGGAGCACTAACGACAGCGGTCAATACAATTGTTAAAAAGGGTTATCTGGAACGTGGCAGCGAGCCAATGGACAGGAGAATTGTTAAGGTTTATCTGACCGATTCAGGTCGTGAGGCAGAGAAGAAGCATGCAATATTTCATAGACAAATGATTGAGGAAGTTGGTAGGGTTCTTGATGAGAATTCTCTTATAACGTTGACTGATTCACTAAGGCAGTTAGCGACGTTTTTTGAAAAATATTAAGAATAAATCATTAAAAGAATGAAAGTTCAGAACACGAGAATAGTTCTGAAAAAGGAGCATAGAATGGCAATTATAGTAACAGATAGTACATGTGATTTAACATTGAAAGAGGTGAAGGAGTTAGGGATAGAAATGCTATCCTTGACAGTAAATTTTAAAGAAGAGCAATTTGTTGATAAAGTAACACTTTCAAATGAAGAGTTTTATAAAAAATTAGAGAAAAGTGATGAAATACCAACTACGGCATTGCTGAATCCAGCAGATTTTTTAGAGGTATTTAATAAGTATGAGAATGAGGATATCATTGTAATTCTGATCTCAAGTAAGCTAAGTGGTACATATCAGTCTGCAATGATAGCTAAAGATATAGCAGGGAGAGACAATATTCATGTGATTGACAGCAGAGCAGTGACAGCTGCACTAGGATTATTAGTACGTATTGCTACAGCATGGAATAAAGAAGGGAAAACGACTGCGGACATTATAGAGGGTGTGCAGGGACTTATTAAAAAAGTCAGGTTAGTTGCAGCGATTGATACGCTGGAGTATTTAGTGAAAGGTGGCAGACTTTCAGGAGCAGCGGGTATCATTGGCACGGCATTAAATTTGAAACCAATTATTATGTTAAAAGACGGAAAAATTGTAAATACAGCAAAGACGCGGGGCAGTAAAGCGGCTTTTAAGGAAATTGCAAAAATCGTTGCAGAAGATAAACCGAATACCGCATATCCGTTTTTTTATGCACATACCAATGCAGCAGAGGCATTAGAGGCATTTCGAAACAGCATGTCTTATGAGGGAGATGTATATATGATTGGCAGTGTGGTTGGGACACATGCTGGACCAGGAGCAGTTGCTCTTAGTTATATAGCACAATAAGCAATATATTAGCAGCCATTGTAGGAGTATCAGTAGGACTTTAAATGGTCATTAATGTAAAAAATGAAGTTGACCAATAGTTGAAAATCTGATATTGTCATACTAACAGGATACTACTATCCTTAATAAGAAAAAAGAATGGAAGTGGAAAGATGCATATTACTTGCACAAAATAGTAATTTCATATTGATATAAAACGAAGGCGGCGATTTATAGTGAAACTGGTGGGGTTTTATATCTGTGCAAGATAGCTGTCTTTCTGTTATATTATTATATTGTCTTAATGATTGTAGATACGTACTGTGTTTATAACACAGAATGAAACGTTGTGTAAACGGATTGCAGGTTTTTCTTGCAATCCTTTTTTTGGTTCGCCTAGTATAGGCGAGCGCTTACGAAAGAAATGTAGTAGGATAGATAAACTAGAGAGGGAGACAATAATATGGCGCAAATAAGTGTAAATGAGCTGACATTCTATTATGATGGAAGCTATGATAATATTTTTGAAAATGTCACATTTAAAATAGATACAGATTGGAAACTGGGCTTTGTCGGTAGAAACGGACGAGGTAAAACAACATTTCTAAATTTATTACAGGGTAACTATGAATATCGTGGAAGTATTCAGTCTGATATAAAATTCGACTATTTTCCACCTGATATTTCGAAGGATCAGGAGGACAGACAGAGCATCGCTGTTCTGGAAGCTTTAGATCCGGATTGTGAAATGTGGAGAGTAAATAGAGAGTTAAAACTTTTGCAGGTGGATGAAGATGTACTATTTCGCCCGTATTCGACACTTAGTAATGGGGAGCAGACCAAACTACTGTTGGCATTATTATTTTCTAAAAAAAACAATTTTTTACTGATAGATGAACCTACAAATCATCTCGATACTGAGGCACGTGAACTGTTGTGTAAATACCTGAATCAAAAAAAAGGATTTATACTAGTGTCTCACGATAGATGGTTTTTAGACCAGTGTATTGATCATATACTTGTAATCAATAAGCAGAATATTGAAGTGAGACAGGAAAATTTCAAAAGTTGGTGGGAGAATAAGCAGAGGCAGGATGCTTATGAAATGAGTGAAAACGAGAAATTAAAAAAAGGAATAAAAAAACTAACAGAGTCAGCTAGGCAGAAAGCACTCTGGGCAGAGAAGGTGGAAAGTAGCAAGATTGGGTTTAATCCTTTAAGGGAAGAACGTAATATAAGCACGCGGGCCTATATAGGAGAAAAATCAAGACGCATGCAGCAACGGCGTAAAAATCTAGAGAGGCGTCAGCAATCTGCTATAAAAGAAAAAGCGGAGCTTCTAAAAAATATAGAAGTGACAGATACTTTAAAAATTGTAGCTAAGACACATCATAAAGAAGTATTGGTACGAGCAGAGAATTTATCAATTCAATATGGAGATAGACAAGTTGTTTGTGGACTAAATATGGAACTGAGAAATGGAGACAGAGTCAATTTGCATGGAAAAAATGGATGTGGGAAATCAAGTATCCTTAAAGCGATTCTTGCACAAACAGGCGAAACATATGAAAATGACTTTCTTATTAATGGTCTGGTCGAAATAGCCTCGGGTTTAAAAATATCATATATCTCTCAAGACACTTCTTTTTTGTGTGGAAGTTTGGAGGAGTTTATGTATACAAATTGTCTTGATGAAACATTGTTTAAGGCTATTTTAAGAAAATTAGATTTTGAAAGAATACAGTTTACAAAACAAATGGAGAATTATAGTGGTGGACAAAAGAAAAAAGTATTACTTGCAAAAAGCCTTTGCGAGCAGGCACACTTATATATTTGGGATGAACCATTGAATTATATTGATATTTTTTCAAGAATGCAGATAGAGGCATTAATAAAAGAGTTTGCGCCGACATTACTCTTTGTGGAGCATGACAAATCTTTTGTAAATGAAATCGCAACTAAAATAATTGATTGTGACTTACTTGCAGGGCAAGTTCATGGTTAGCATTGGTCGGTATCTTGTTCTATCTGATCATAGGTCTAAACAGAACAATTGTTTGACGAGTACTAAATAAAATTGTATGATAAAAAGAAACGAGGTTTTCCTAAATGACACAGGTTGATTTTGAAAGATTTGATATGGTCAGAAAGCCATGTCGCCAAAGTGCGGTACTTAGACCACTCGTTTGGTTATTGAGTTACCCCGCTGTCTGGAAGCACAAGGTGCAGGTGGAAAGAATTAGTATGGAAGGGCTGAAGCCACCGTACCTTCTCTTATGTAATCACAATTCTTTTTTAGATTTTAAAGTAGCGACAACTGTCATATTTCCAAACAGAGCCAACTATGTTGTTGCAATAGATGGGTTTATTAAAAGGGAATGGCTACTTAGGAAAGTAGGATGTATTTGTAAAAGAAAATTTACAAATGACATTGTTCTCGTAAAACAATTACGACAGGTTATTAAAAATGGTGATATTGCTGTTCTTTATCCAGAAGCAAGATACTCTCTTTGTGGAACCGCAGCTGTATTACCAAAATCGATTGGGAAGCTGGCAAAATTTCTAAATGTTCCCGTTGTGACGTTAATCATTCATGGAGACCATATTACTGCACCATTTTGGAATACCAAAGATAGAAAAGTAAAAAATATAAAAGCAACAGTTCAAAAGCTGATTACTGTCCAAGAATTAAAGGCACTATCAGTAAGTGAAATCAATGATAGAATTGACAAAATATTTCAATATGATGATTTCGCATGGCAGAAAGAAAATAATATTATTGTAAAAAGTAGGCAAAGAGCAAACGGTTTACATAAAGTTCTTTATCAGTGTCCACACTGTCTGACAGAATATGAAATGATGTCTGAGGGTACACGGTTGTGGTGTAATCATTGCAAAAAAGAATGGAAGATGACGGAGCTTGGCGAACTAAAGGCAGTGACCTTGGGAATCAAAAACAATGAGGGTGATAAGCATAAAGAAAAAGGAAAGCAAAACCCGCCGACAGAATTTGCACATATCCCCGATTGGTATGACTGGGAGCGTATGCAAGTGCGAAGGGAAGTAGAAAATGGATCTTATTATTATAAAGGGAAGGTGAATGTCAGATCCCTTCCAAATGCAAAAGGATATATAGGAATGGGTGAGGGAGAATTGACACATGATATAAGTGGCTTTACACTTACTGGTCGATATCTCGATCAAAATTATGAAGAAAAATGGAGTGCCAAAGCTTTGTATTCTTGTCATATTGAATATAATTATTTGAATAAATTTGGGGATTGTGTTGATTTAAATACTTTATCCGATACCTACTATATTTATCCATTGAGTGATAAATTTTCAGTGACAAAGATGGCATTAGCAACAGAAGAACTTTATGATTTAGCAAATACAGAACAGAAAGATATTATTTAATCTAAATCCACATTTTTTGAGGATGTTTTCATCAAAAGACTTTTACCAGACCATGATTTTTTAAGAAAATCATGGTCTTTTTAATGTTTTTGAAGCTTTACATACATTTTACAAAAGCAATACATGGATGTGGTGTATTCGAAAATCAGGTAATGTTATTCTTTGCTGGTAAACAAATAAAAAAATAAAACGGCATATATATCATTAGCCGGAAGAAAACGAGGAGAATGAAAAAATGAAGAACAAGGCAAAAAAAATAGTAACACTTACAGTAGCAGTAATGCTGATGGTAGGTATGATAACAGGATGTGGGAGTAAAGCGGAAGAAGCAGCACCAGCAGAAGAAGCAGTGACAGAAGAAGCAGCTCCAGTAGAAGAAGCAGCACCAGTAGAAGAAGCAGCACCGGTAGAAGAAGCGGCACCAGTAGCTGAAGAAGTATCAGACTTGTCAGGAAGTATTACTTTAGCAGGCTCGACATCTATGGAGAAATTTTCCAACGCACTTGCAGAAATTTTTATGCAGGCAAATCCAGGCGTAACAGTATCAGCAGAATTTGTAGGCTCTAGCGCAGGAGTTGAGGCATTACTCGCAGGTTCAGCAGACATTGGAAACTCATCGAGAGCATTAAAGGATACAGAAAAAGAGGCAGGTGCTGTAGAAAATATCGTGGCAATTGATGGAATTGCAGTTGTAGTAGATCCTGCAAACACAGTTGCAAATCTTACAAAAAGTAATCTAATCGATATTTATACAGGCAAAGTAACAAACTGGAGTGAACTTAAAGGCGAGGATTCACCAATCGTAGTTATCGGTAGAGAATCAGGCTCAGGTACAAGAGGCGCTTTTGAAGAGTTACTGGAGATTGAAGATATTTGTACTTATGCAAACGAACTTGACAGTACAGGTGCTGTAATGGCCAAAGTAGCATCTACACCAGGCGCAATCGGATATGTATCACTTGATGTAATTGACGATACAGTTATCGCAGTATCACTTGAAGATGTAAGTGCAACAGCAGAGAATATCACGGCTGGAACGTATTTCTTAAGCAGACCATTTGTTATGGCTACAAAAGGTGAGATTGAAGAGCAAAGTGAACCAGTAAAGGCATTGTTCACATATCTCAAATCAGACGAAGGCAAAGAAATGATTGAGTCAGTAGGATTAATCACAGTTGAATAAGCTTTCAGCAGAACGGTGAACTTAAGGAGTATACGATATGCAACAAAAAAAAATGTCCATTATCAGTTCATATAAAAATAAGACGGTGATTGAAACCGTAGCGCAGGCTGTATTTATGGCGTGCGCTTTCGCCGCAGTGTTTGCAGTTATCTCGATTTCAGCATACATGATAATTAGCGGGACACCTGCATTATTTAAAATAGGAATTGGAGAAATTTTGTTCGGTGAAATATGGAAACCGTCAGCAGCAAATCCTTCCTATGGTATCCTCTATGTCATATTGACTTCTATAGTAGGAACAGGTCTGGCAATTTTAATAGGTGTACCAATAGGTGTATTTACAGCAATTTTTCTTGCAGAAACTGCGCCAAAACAGCTTGCAGCAATTGTCAAACCAGCAGTGGAATTACTAGCAGGAATTCCATCTGTAATCTATGGTTTGCTGGGAATATTAATTTTAAATCCACTTATGTATAAGGCAGAGTGTAGTATTTTTGCAAACTCGAAAACACATCAGTTTACAGGGGGAGCAAATCTGATTTCAGCAGTATTAGTGTTGGCTATTATGATATTACCAACGGTCATCAATGTAAGTGAGTCGGCTATCAGAGCAGTGCCCGAGCATTTGAAAAGTGCATCTCTTGCAGTAGGCGCATCTAAGATGCAGACAATATTTAAGGTAATTCTTCCAGCAGCTAAATCTGGTATTATTACAGCAATTGTTCTCGGCGTCGGTCGAGCAATCGGAGAGGCAATGGCGATTAGTTTAGTGTCTGGAAACTCAGTTAACATACCATTACCATTCAATTCCGTTCGATTTTTGACAACAGCAATTGTAAGCGAGATGGGATATGCTACAGATATGCATAGAGAAGTGTTATTTACCATTGGCCTTGTTTTGTTTGTATTTATCATGTTAATAAATGTGACACTGACTAAGATACTAAAACATGACAATCAAAAAAACAATTAAAGCGTCAATTTTATAGTGAGGAAAAACATGAATGAGAGACAAAGTATTATTGTAAAAAGAAAAAAAGCCAGGCCAAGTGATATGGTACTGCACATTCTCATTAATATCAGTGCAGCAATAGCAATTATGCTTTTGGTGGGGATTGTTGGATATGTATTTTATAGAGGAAGTGGCGTAATAAGCAAAGCATTTTTGACTACAGTTCCGAGCACAATAAAAGGAACATTTGGTATTGCAGGTAATATTTTAAACACTCTTTATATGATTATTCTGACATTACTGATTGCAACCCCCATCGGTGTAGGTGCTGCAATATACTTGAATGAATATGCAAGACCAGGCAGAATGGTTAATGTAATAGAATTTACGACAGAAACACTTGCAGGAATACCCTCCATTATTTTCGGATTATTTGGTATGATTTTTTTAGGCACAGCACTGAAGTTTGGATATTCAATACTGACAGGTGCTTTGACACTGACACTTATGGTATTACCACTGATTACACGAAATACGCAGGAGGCACTTAAGACTGTACCAGACACATATAGGAGTGGTGCACTTGGCATAGGCGCTACAAAATGGTATATGATTCGAACGATTATGTTGCCTTCCGCTATGCCAGGAATCCTGACAGGAATTATTTTATCCATCGGTAGAATTGTCGGAGAATCGGCAGCATTGCTATTTACGTCAGGAAGTGGGTATTTGTTACCACAGACTGGAAAAGCATTTTTAGAGAAGATTATGCAGCCGGGTGGAACCCTTACGATCCAGTTATATCTATGTATGTCTAAGGCACAGTATGATGAAGCATTTGGAATAGCACTTGTGTTGTTAGTGATAGTGTTGATAATCAATTTTCTGACAAAGTTCCTTGTATGGCGGCTAAATGTGAGAAAATAATCATGAAGAAGGATGAAAAAATGCAAGAAAATAAAATATGCATAAAAAACTTAAATTTATATTATGGGACGAACCATGCCTTAAAAGATGTCACCATGAATATCAGACCGAATAAGATTACAGCATTTGTAGGACCAAGTGGATGTGGAAAATCGACATTCTTAAAAACATTAAATCGTATGAATGATCTTATAGATGACGTACGAATAGAGGGATTAGTTTCATTGGATGGTGAAAATGTATATGATTCAAAAGTAGATACGACGCTTCTTCGTAAGAAAATAGGCATGGTTTTTCAACAACCGAATCCGTTTCCAATGAGCATATATGATAATATTGCATATGGACCTCGTATACATGGTATAAAAAGCAAAATACAATTAGATGAAATTGTAGAAGAAAGCTTAAAGGGTGCAGCAATATTTGACGAAGTGAAAGATAGATTGAAAAAATCGGCACTTGGGTTATCTGGAGGCCAGCAACAACGTCTTTGCATTGCAAGGGCACTGGCTGTTAAGCCAGAGGTGCTTTTGATGGATGAGCCTACTTCTGCACTTGATCCCATTTCCACACTAAAGATAGAGGATTTGATGCAGGAATTGAAAAACAAATATACATTAGCTATTGTAACGCATAATATGCAGCAAGCAGCCCGTGTGTCAGACTATACAGCATTCTTTCTGTTAGGCGAAGTGGTGGAATTCGATGATACTGATATTATATTTACGAGACCAAGGGATAAGCGTACAGAAGACTATATTACCGGTCGTTTTGGATAATGTTTGTAGAAGAAAGGAAAAAAATGCATAAAAAAGATACAATAATTGTGGAAACAAAAAGTTATACTATGGTATGATGAGAAAGGATGGATACAATGACTGCCAGAATGAATTATGAGTTAGAACTTGAACTATTACATAACCACCTTGCTGAAATGGGACAATATGTTGAACAAACGATTGATTTAGTGTTTAGCGCCTTGGAGCTCGAAGATGAAGAACTAATGACTGTTATCATGAACGGAGACCGGGTAGTAGATGACATGGAGAAAGAAATAGAGGCTAAATGTTTATCGCTTATTACAAGACAGCAGCCTGTTGCAAGAGATTTGCGAGTAGTGTCGGCAACTTTAAAAGTAGTAACAGATATTGAACGTATCGGTGACCATGCAGCAGATATTGCTGAGCTAGCACTCCGTAATAAAGGTACTAATATTTATAACATTTCGAAACCAATGCCTCATATGATTAAAGCGGCAAAGGATATGGTGCATAATGCAGTAGATGCTTTTATCCAAAATGATAGAGAGAGTGCAATGAAAATCATTCAATTTGATGATATTGTGGATGATTTATTTAATCAAGTAAAGAATGAAGTAGTCAAAATGCTACGTGAAGAATGCACAATCATAGAAAAACAGGAAAATAAGGCAGATCCTGATTGCCTTGTAGATGTACTGATGATTGCGAAATATCTTGAAAGAATCGGGGATCATGCAGTAAATATTTGCGAATGGGCAATATTTAGAGAAACAGGTGCAATTGATTCAGTGCGTCTATTGTAAGGAGTAAAATTTAGTATTTGTAGAATACATAGATAGGGGAAAGACAGTATGGCCGAAATATTTGTAATCGAAGATGATGAGAATATCCGTAATTTGATTAAAATGGCTTTAGAAGGCAATGGATATGTAGTAACAGTATTTGAGACTGCCGAAGAAGCCTTGGAAGTGATAGAGAAAGAGAGCCCTGATTTGGCCATCTTTGATTTAATGTTGCCAGGAATTAGCGGACTTGAAGCAATCAAGAGAATTCGACGTATGACGAAGGTTAAGGACATGTTATTGCTTATTCTGACAGCAAAGGATACGGAATACGATAAAGTAGTGGGTCTGGATTGTGGAGCAGATGACTATATGACAAAGCCTTTTGGAATCATGGAATTATCCGCAAGGATACGTTCACTGCTTCGAAGGATGTCAAAGCAAGAAGAACATCCGCAGATACTGTTTGTAAATGAACTTGAGATTAATACTGGTGCGCGAGAGGTAAAAGTAGACGGGAAAAATATTGATTTAACCTATCGGGAATTTGAACTGTTAATGTATTTATACAAGAATTGTCAGCGTGTAGTTAGCAGGGATGAGCTATTAGATAAACTTTGGGGATATGACTGTGATATTGAGACACGCACGGTTGACATTCATATTGCTACTTTACGTAAGAAATTAGGTGAGGAAGGATCGGAAAGCATAAAAACTATGCGAAACATCGGATATCGCCTTATTGTGAATTGAGGAGGAAACAATTGTGAAAAGAGCAATGATTCAGAGATTTATAGCTGTTTTATCATTGGCGCTGGTTGTATTTGGAATGATTTCATATGTAGTTTCAGGTAACAGACTGCTTGATAATACGATTGTCAATATGCGTCAAGTAATTGGCAGTATTGACTATGCGCTAGATTACAATGAAGATGTCAATTCGCAGGTGAAAGAAATACAAAAAGCACTTAAAAATAATCTACGTATTACTGTTTTAAAAAATGATGGAAGCGTTGTGGCAGACACAGATGCCGCGGACATAGAAATGCTTAGTAATCATAGCGATAGAGATGAAGTGAAGCAGGCATTAAAAAATGGGTTTGGATATGCAACCCGCTATTCTGATACGCTTAGTGAAAAAATGTTATATGTGGCAGAGCAAACGCAAAATGGAGCATATATAGTCCGTGTTTCGATAGAATATCAGGGGCTGACGGATTATCTAAGGATATTACTCCCCCCTCTTTTGATTGCTATCATTTTTGTTTTTGCTGCAGCAATGTTGGTTGCTGGCAGATTCTCTTATACGGTCACAAAACCATTGGGCGAAATTGCTGAGGAAATGTTACATATCCGAAGTGAAGAACCAGAATTTGATTTTAAGACATATCAATATGAAGAATTAAATATTATTTCGTATACAACAGACCAACTGATTAATGAAATTAAGGAAAATATGGATAGATTGGATTTTGAAAAAAAAGTACGACAGGAATTTTTCTCAAATGCTTCACATGAATTAAAGACTCCTATTACTTCCATTAAAGGATATACGGAATTATTACAGAACAATCTTGCAAACAGTGAGGAGACTAAAAAAGACTGTATACAGAGAATTATTAGAGAAACAGATCACATGACAAATTTAATCAATGATATTCTGATGATTTCTAAACTGGAAACAAAAGAGTTATCAGTAGATATCTCTGAGGTTCGTATTGCACCGCTTTTAGCAGAGGTTTTGGAATCATTACAGCCAATAGCGATACAAAATGAGGTGACGTTGCATCAGGATTGTCAGCCAATTGTAATGCAGGATTCAGTTGATCAATTGCGAGAACTGTTATCTAATTTGATTATGAATGCAATAAAATATAATCGTCCAGGTGGGGATGTTTGGGTGACAATTATTAAGCAGAGCAGCGAAATGACCATAACAGTTAAAGACAACGGTATTGGCATTTCGGAGGAAGATAAAGCACGCGTATTTGAACGATTTTATTGTGTAGACAAAGGACGAAGTAAAAAATCAGGCGGGACTGGTCTGGGATTATCCATTGTGAAGCATATTGTCAGTTATCATAGTGGGACGCTGGAATTAGAGAGCGAGCTTGGGAGGGGAAGTACCTTTACCATAAGAATTCCTATGCAGAATGAGAATGTGGTATGAAGTATACAGAAAATCAGGATGGGAAAATCAGGCAGGAAGTTCTTTTGACAAGAGAGAGTCTTTTAAAATTAATTAAGCGGTATCATTTTGAAGACAGCGATTTATTTCTTATTGAGTCTATTTATAATACACTCTTGCCGCTTCTTGTGCCTGACATATATATCAAAACAGTTGATGAGGAAACAACATTGTATCATGAAATGATAAGTAGTCGTGATGTGCAGAGTGCCGATTTTGCAGTAATAATAGTAACTTTAGGCGCGGTGCTTGATATATTTCGAGCAGCATATCTAGATCAGGAGCATTTGCGAGAGGCATATATGATTGATTGTCTTTCAAATGAGTTGATGTTTATCATTTATGAAAAAATAGAGGATATCATCAAAGAACAAACTGGATTATGGGTACAAAAATATGAGTTTTTAGGTGGGAAATATTCTTTGGAAATGATGCCAATGATTTTTGACTATATAGGTCAGAATAATGTGACATTTAATCATGCCTATGCATTACAGCCTTCTAAGAGCGTTGTAATGTTAGTGGAACTGTCACCTAAAAGAAGCTTGGCAAAGCTCAATATTTGCACGGATTGTAACAACATAAATTGTGTAAACAGAGCTTTTGATTGTAAAAAGAACCAAATTTAGAAATGGCTGTAGCAGCAGTATATAAAATGAGAGGTAAGTATAATATGATCCAAGTATATTATGGTGGTGGCAAGGGTAAAACGACGGCTGCAATCGGCGGTGCAGTTCGTGCGGCTGGAGCAGGACGTAAAGTACTTTTTGTTCAGTTCATGAAGGGAAATAATACAAGCGAATTGGCAGTTCTGCAGCAAATAGAAAATGTTGAGCTAAAAAGAAATGATAGAAGCTTTGGCTTTTTCGAACAAATGAAAGAGGAAGACAAGGAAATATTAACAGGAATACATAATGAACTGTTAGAAGAGGCAATTGCTTTTGTGAGAGAACAAAAAGAAAATGCTGTACCATGTTTTATTGTATTGGATGAAATGACTTACGCGTACAATTTTAGTTTATTAAGAAAAGAGCGCCTATTGGATTTTTTGAAGGAGGCAGACGATACAGTTGAAATTGTTATTACAGGAAGAAATCCTGCTGACGTGATAACACGACAGGCAGACTACCTGTCAGAGATAGTTTGCAGAAGACATCCATTTGAAAGAGGTGTCAGTGCACGTGAGGGAATAGAGTATTGATAAAGAAAGAAGATGACATTCTGTCCTTGAATATGATATCTTAAAATTGTATAATAGTATTCGCAAAGATAAAAACACGTCCCGGTAGGTAGTCCGGGAGCAGCATATGAAATTGTGCTGTCAGTAACCTGCCTCCTAATTATAGTGAGAACATTCACTATTTGGTTGTCCATTCTTTGTTTCATATCTTTATTAAGGAGGCACTGTAATGGAAAATGTAGTAGTGAAGTTTAGGGTGTATTTTGAAGAACCATTTTGGGTAGGCGTATGCGAGCGATTAACTAATGGCAGTTTATCTGTATGTAAAGTAACCTTTGGACCCGAACCTAAAGAGTACGAAGTAGAAGAATACATACTGAGCAAATGGGAGCAGTTGAGATTTAGTCCATCAATTGAAGCTGTTATCGTACAAAAAGAATGTATGAATCCAAAACGGTTGCAAAGAAATGTGAGAAAGCAGTTGAGCAATATCGGGATGGGAACGAAATCGCAACAGGCTTTAAAACTGCAACAGGAAGCGACGAAACTGGAGAGAAAGAAACGTACCCGAGAACAAAAAGTAGCAGATGAAGAGCGTATGTTTGCATTGAAACAGGAAAAGCGAAAAGAAAAGCATAAGGGCAGGTGACTGCTCCCATGGTCTATATGAAAAATATGGATTTTCAAGAGAGGGCGCACAATGGTTTATGTCCAGCAAATATGGGGAGAATGAATGAAATATTTATTGCTTAATGGAAGCCCACACAAGGGTAACACTTGGAGGATTTCTCAGTTAGCCAAAGAGTATATGATGTTTCTGGATAAAGAGGCATCTTTTCATGAAATGCATATTGCATCATTGCAATTGCCCTTTTGTACAGGATGTAGCAACTGCTTTCGCAAGGGCGGAGACAAATGTCCGCATAACCAGATGATACAGCCGCTTGTGCAGGAGATGGATCATGCCGATGCAGTGATTCTTGTATCGACGACATTCTTTATGCGTGAGACAGCACTTTTAAAAAATGTTATGGATCATTTGTTATATATGACGCATAGACCACATTTTTTTACAAAGAAAGCACTTGTAATCACTTCCACAGGTGGTATTGGAGCCAGTGCTGCAGCAAAGGGAATTGCATCTTGGTTGGGAGCAATTGGTTTTAATAAAACATATCTCTTACCAATTACGACTGGCAGTTGGAATGATTATGAACCAAATCAAAAAGCAAAAAAGAAGATTAAGTGTATTTCTGAAAAATTTTATCATAATGTCGCTGGCGGGAAATTTTGCAAACCGTCATACGGAGAGCTGATACCATACAATTTATTCCGGGGGATGTGCCTGTCTTATGTACCAGGTACAGAATATGAGACGGCAGATGGACCTTTCTGGACAGATTCCATACGTGCAAAGCGTGTATATGACAGAAAGATTCCAGTTTCACTGGGGCAAATCATATTTGGAAATTTATTTTATGTCATTGGTAGGATTGCTGGTAAAGCAACTGTGGTTACGTATAAAAAACAAGTAACAGACAAAAACCATGTAGATGTTGGTTGGTTTTCCTATTTTGGTGAATAAGTTAAAATGTATGCGGTATCTTGACAAAGTTGGGAACGTGCTATAAGATAAAGAATAATTAAACGTAGGAAACTATGTTGCTAAAGATAGAGAAAAAGAGGAGTACGTATAGACACTTACCAGAGAGAATGACCCATTGGCTGAGAGGTGATTTAAAGTAAGATATGCGGAAGGTAGCTTTTGAATCGGTGTTCTGAACTTGCAGTAGGAATACACGTCCAGTCTCCGTTAAAGGACTGTCAGTAAGATAGATATTGTATCTTATGACACTGAGAGGTAGAAGATTCTATCATAAAGGTGGTACCGTGATTTCGTGAGATAATCGCCCTTTACTGTTTGTTAACAGTAGAGGGCTTTTTAATTTAATGGAAGTCTGCACACATAACTTAAAAAAGGTAAGGAGAAATGATTATGAGCAAGGAATTGGCAAAAACCTATGATCCACATGGTTTGGAAGAAAAAATATATCAAGAGTGGTTAGAGAAGGGATACTTTCACGCAGAGGTAGATAGAAGCAAAAAGCCTTTCACGATTGTGATGCCACCACCAAATATTACTGGTAAACTGCATATGGGACATGCACTTGATAATACCATGCAGGATATTCTGATTCGTTTCAAGAGAATGCAGGGCTATAATGCACTTTGGATTCCAGGTACTGATCATGCTGCAATATCAACAGAAGTAAAGGTGATTGAGGCTCTAAAAAAAGAGGGAATCAAGAAAGAGGATATCGGAAGAGAAGGTTTTATAAAAAGGACATGGGAGTGGAGAGACGAGTATGGACATGCTATTGTAGAACAGCTTAAAAAACTCGGTTCTTCCTGTGATTGGGACAGAGAACGATTTACGATGGATGCAGGGTGTTCGGCAGCTGTTGAAGAAGTATTTATCAATTTGTATAAAAAAGGCTATATATATAAGGGCAATAGAATAGTAAACTGGTGTCCTGTCTGTAGGACAACTATTTCTGATGCGGAAGTAGAGCATGAAGAGCAGCCAGGTCATTTTTGGTATATAAAGTATCCCATTATGGGGACGCCAGCGGCAGAAAACAAAGCACTGGGGAAAAGGGAGATTTCGTCGCAGGACTATATTATCGTAGCGACTACACGTCCGGAGACTATGCTTGGGGATACTGCACTTGCAGTTAACCCAAATGATGAACGTTACAAAAGCCTTATTGGTAAGATGGTTATTTTACCACTTGTAAATAAACAGATTCCAGTTGTGGCAGATTCTTATGTAGACATGGAATTTGGGACAGGTGTTGTTAAGATTACACCAGCACATGATCCTAACGACTTTGAGGTTGGAAGACGCCATGATTTGCCACTTGTGAATATTATGAATGATGATGCCACCATTAATGAAAATGGGGGTAATTATAGTGGTATGGAACGCTATGCTGCAAGAAAACAGATTGTAGCAGATTTGGAAGCGCAGGGACTGTTAGAGCGAATCGAGGAACATACACATAATGTCGGGACACATGACAGATGCAGGACAACAATAGAGCCAATGGCAAAGCTACAATGGTTTGTAGCGATGGAGGAACTTGCAAAACCGGCGATTGCTGTTCTAAAGTCAACACAGAAAGGCGAAAAATCAGCGTTAGGAGAGCTTAAATTTGTGCCCGAGCGATTTGATAAGACATATCTGCACTGGCTTGAAAACATAAGAGACTGGTGCATTAGTCGGCAATTATGGTGGGGACATAGAATCCCAGCCTATTATTGTGCAGATTGTGGAGAAATAGTCGTATCAAAGAGTATGCCTAATCAATGTCCTAAATGTGGTTGTAAGACAATGACACAGGACGAGGATACACTGGATACGTGGTTTTCATCAGCTTTATGGCCATTTTCAACACTTGGATGGCCAGAAAAGACAGAAGACTTGGACTATTTTTATCCAACAGATGTGCTTGTGACAGGCTATGATATTATTTTCTTTTGGGTAATCCGAATGGTTTTTTCGGGGTGTGAGCACATGGAGAAGAGTCCATTTCACACAGTTTTGATTCATGGACTGATTCGCGATTCGCAAGGGCGCAAAATGAGTAAATCACTTGGGAATGGAATTGACCCGCTAGAGGTTATTGAACAATATGGCGCAGATGCACTTCGTCTCACAATCATTACAGGAAATGCTCCTGGTAATGATATGCGATTCTATTATGAACGTGTGGAGGCCAGTAGAAATTTTGCGAACAAGGTATGGAATGCGAGCCGTTTTATTATAATGAACATAGAGGGCAAGGAGATAACCGATGTAGAAAGAGGCGGCCTATTACCCGTGGATCGTTGGATTATTTCTAAGCTGAATGGAGTGATTGGAGAAGTAACAAATAATATGGAAGCTTACGAACTTGGCATTGCTGTACAGAAAGTATATGATTTCATATGGGATGAATTCTGTGATTGGTATATTGAAATGGTAAAGCCACGTCTTTATAATTCGGACGATACGACATCTCAGAATGCAGCACTCTGGACACTAAAAACTGTGTTAATGAATGTACTTAAATTATTACATCCATTTATGCCATTTATTACAGAAGAAATTTACGGAACAATGCAGGTCACAGGCATTACAAGAGATACTTCTATTGAAGAAGAAAAAGAATCCATTATGATTTCTTCATGGCCAATGCGTAGAACAGAATGGGAATTTCCAGAAGCAGAGCTTGCAATTGAAACAATCAAAGAGGCAGTACGCGGTATCCGCAATGTCAGGGCAAACATGAATGTTGCACCAAGCAGGCGAGCTCTCGTATATTTGGTAACAAGTAATAAAAGAATAATAGATACCTTCACAGAAGGAAAGTTGTTTTTTCAGGCACTTGCTTTTGCAAGTGATGTGATAATACAGACGGATAAAAATGGAATAGCAGAGGATGCTGTATCTGTTATGATACCAGAAGCAACAATTTATATGCCATTCTCGGAATTGGTCGATATTCTGCAAGAGACGGAACGTCTGAAGAAGGAAGAAAAACGTCTTCAAGCTGAGATTGCTCGTGTGAATGGATTATTGAACAACGAAAAGTTTTTATCGAAAGCACCAGAAGCGAAACTGCAAGAAGAGAAAGATAAAAAAACAAAATATATGCAAATGATGACGCAGGTGCAACAGAGATTGTTACAATTAAAAAAGGAAAAATAATACATAAATTTGTGAAATATAGAAGATTGCGAAGTTATGAAATCCATGCTATGATTATAAAAGTGGCAGATATACTTGATTTCATAGCGGAGGTTTGTAATGCCTGAATTAAGTTCAACTACTTACGTTAAAATTACACCAGATAATATGGAGGCATATCTTTATCTCAGCCCACCTGAAGAGGGAGAGTTCTATAGTAGCGAGCAGATTATTGAGTATTTGAAAAGACAGGGTGTTACTGCAGGGATTATTTATTCTAGTATAGAGGCTATGACTAAGAAGGGTGTATATTATAGAGAGGTTAAGATTGCAGAAGGAACGAAAGCAGTTAATGGCATAAATGGATCCTACGAATTCAAATTCAGTAGGGAGGATGTCACTAGAAAACCGATTATCCGTTCGGATGGATCTGTTGATTATCAGAGTATGAGTCTTATTGAAAATACAACGATTGGAGATGTACTTGCAATATATCATCCGCCGATTGTTGGAGAACCAGGTGTTGATGTCAGGGGAAAAGTATCTAAGCCAAAACCAGCTAGAGATTTACCCGTGCTCAGGGGAGTAGGATTTGTACGTTCAGATGACGGATTCGTTTATATGGCCACAACTGAAGGGAAAATAGAATATAAAGAATATCATCTAGACGTAAAGGATGTTTATGAGGTACACGGCGATGTTGATTTGATTGTCGGTAAAATTGATTTTAGAGGCGATGTTATTATTTCTGGTAACGTTGAGAGTGGAGTTGAGATACGCGCGACCAAGAGTATTACAATAAATGGGCATGTAGAAGCGGCAAACTTAATTGCTACTGGAGATATTATTATCAGAAAAGGTATGCAGGGGGGCCAAAAAGCTAAAATAATGGCGGGTGGTAACGTGTATGCTGAGTTTATTGAGTTTACGAGAGTAGAGGCAGGTAAAAGTGTGCATGCCAATATTATTATGAATTCAGAAATCAGAGCCGGCGATCGCATTACTGTATCTGGGAGAAGAGGATCCCTAGTTGGAGGTAAGTCATATGCGGTGACAGGCATTTCTGCTGCAAATATCGGAAATGGCGTCGCATTGAAGACCTTGGTCTCTGTAGGTGTGAGCGAGGAACTTTTAAAAAGGCAAGAAATGTTGTCTGTAAAGATAAATGCCGCAAAGATAAGTATCAGAAAAGCAGATGAAGAACTTCTGAATCTACAAAAAGAGAAGAAAGATATTATGAATGAAGGTAGTATTAAAGCTAAGATATCGCAGCTTCAAAAGAAAATGGTGCGAGAAAATAAACTGATTGAACATGCCGAAGAAGAACAGGTGAAGTTAGCAGATACCCTGCAACGCGCTGCAAATGCAATGATTCGGGCAGAGCGGAAGGTATATGCGGGAGCCAGAATTGTAATTGATGATCAAACGAAAAACATTGAAAGCGATATTGAATCAGTGGAGTTTATGAGAGAAGTCAGTGGTCTAGGCATTGCAATAAGAAAGTTAAGTGTATAGTAGGATATACTTGCATTTTACCAAGAATATGAGTATTATGATAAATAGAATTTTGGAGGCAATATTGTGATTAATTTTGAAGAAGAACTTAAGAAATATCATCCGAGTCTTGAAATTGAGGATGCCGAGGATGCAATACATAATCGCGATTTGAATGATATGACAGATGTTCTGTTGAGCATGTTGAAAGAGACGAAGGACAAGGTAATATGAATTGTTTTGTATGTGGAAGTAGTTTGTCTGAGAAAAACTATTGCACAAGCTGTGGAACGGACGTTACTATATATAAGCAGATTCAATATGCATCAAATATGTGCTATAACGATGCGTTGGAGAAAGCTGGCGTCAGGGATTTATCTGGTGCGGTAATCAGCCTACGGAAAAGTTTAAAATATAATAAGAATAATACTGCAGCCAGAAACCTATTGGGACTGGTTTATTTTGAGATGGGCGAAGCGGTGTCTGCGCTTAGTGAATGGGTAATCAGCAAGAGTCTTCAAAGCAACAAAAATATAGCTGATGATTATTTAGGCGAAATTCAAACAAATCATGCGAAACTCGATACAATCAATCAAACAATCAAAAAGTATAATCAGGCGCTTGCATATTGCTATCAAGGCAGTAAAGACCTTGCAATCATTCAGTTAAAGAAAGTACTCTCCATAAACCCCAAATTAATATGTGGTTATCAGTTGTTGGCACTTTTATACATAAATGCGGAGGATTGGGATAAAGCGAGACGCACATTACTTCGTGGGGCACAGATTGACACAAACAACACTACAACACTTCGTTATCTAAGAGAAGTAAATATGGTTTTATCTGAAAAAGAGGAGCATTTGTCCGGTAAGCACAAAAAAGGGCAAGGGGATGTATATAGTTATCAGAGTGGGAACGAAACGATTATTCAACCAATGTATGTGAAAGAGAGAGTAGGTTTTTCAAGTATCATTAATATTATAATTGGTATTATTATTGGTGTAGCGATTGCGTGGTTTTTAATACTACCTGCGCGCATTGGTATTGAAACAGATAAGAATGATGAAAAGTTCAAGAAAGTGAGTGAGGAACTTACCGCTGAGAAGGCATCAAAACTGGAACTTGAAGAGGCAATAGATACACTGAGAACACAAAATGAAGAACAGGAAGTGCAAATTGGAGAATTAACGAGTACAACAGGCGTCGCACAAGCAGCGGATTATCTAGAAGATGCAGCGAAGGCATATATTGAAAATCCAGAAGAAGTAATAGCTGTTGTAGATTTGTTGGAAAAAATCGAGGACGAGTATTTGACGACTGCCTCACAGCCCTTTATCTCATTATATACTTTACTTATGGATAGTGTAAAAGTAGAGGCGGCTAAGCAGTATTATGAAAAGGGATTAGAAGAGGTGGGAGATAGTAAAAATGAAGAGGCAATTGCCGATTTGACAAAAGCATGGGAACTTGATGAAACAAATGGAAGTGCTTTGTTCAATCTTGGACATGCTTATCGTAATGCAGGTAATACTGATAAAGCAGACGAAGTATATAAGCAGGTAATAGAGCTTTTTCCAGATACAGATATGGCGAATAATGCAAAGGATTATATTTCAGCGAGCGAAGATTATGAAGGTTAGTTATTATATAATTTAAAATATTTTAATATATTTCATTTTTTAAAGGAGATGCAGGATGCATCTCCTTTTATAAACATAATTTTCCTATATTGTTAATGCTACACGGTCAAGATGTATAATGCAACAGTTTTAAAAAAGTGCTGGTTGATTATCAAGAAGAAGACTACTATAATTTCTATGAACAACACGATGTCGGGAGATATAAAGAGCTTTGGCTTTGAGATATCTTATGAAAAAATATTAAAATAGGAGCTAATGTAATGAAAAAACAAAAAAATTATGCCAAGATATGCTGTATAATTTGTCTTCTTTTGTTCTGTATAACAGGATGTAATCAAAAAGAAGACGAAGAACTATATGAGGATTTGAAAGTGGAAGCACAGATACCTGCAAAAGAATCTATCGCAAACTATGGGGAATTTATTGGAACAGTGGAAGCGGGGAAGACGGTTTCAGTTTTAACAAAGGTTTCAGGAGAAGTATTGCAAACATATTTTTCAGAAGGCGATATGATACAGGAGGGAGATATTCTGTTTGATATTGATTCAACGCAGGCTGAACAGGGCATTTCTTCTGCAAAAGCAGCTTATCAGACGACAAAGAGCAGTGTAAACAAAATGCTTGGCAGTGGTCTTGATTCTCAGGCAATCTCAATTACGGGTACCTATAAAAATGCTGAGATTGGTCTTGATACGGCAAATTACAATTATAGTAATACCTGTGAAAAAATAGGAGACACAAAAGACAGTATTTCTGAGATGGAAACTGCGCTAGATGAATTAAAAAGGCTAAATTCAGATTTAAATCAGAAGCTTCAGGCAGCAATAGCCGTTTCTGCAAACTCTGTATCTGTAAGTCAGTTAAATGCGCAGATATCAGCACTGGAAGCACAGATTTCTACACTTAATGCAAGTGTTAATACGATGACTTCTACAAAAGGACAATTGGAATCTAGCATTCATACCTATGAGAATGCTGTTAAACAAGCGGGAGTCGGGATGGAAATGGCAGAAACAACGTTAAATCTGACGGTAACCAAGATTTTGAACGAGGCAATTGCATCCGCTACAGCGACCTTAAACCAGGCGCAGGTAAATGTAACTAATGCAGAAACAGTATTGGATTATTACCATGTAAAATCACCAGTTTCTGGAAAACTAGACGTTCAAAATGTAGAGCAGTATGAAATAGCACAGGTTGGAAATCCGGCCTGCATTATTACAACAGATAATTCAAAAAAAGTAATTTTTTATATTAGTGAGTCAAACATTTCCGACATAAAAACTGGGGAGAATATAACATTGGAATATGGCAGCGAGAAATATGAAGGTTTTATTATTGATATAGATGATAGTGTTGACAAATCAACAGGATTATTTAAGGTTGAGGCGGCTGTAAGTGGAAGTGGAAGTGGATTACACGTAGGTTCTAGCATAAAAGTAAGGCTTGAAACAAGTTCTGAGAACGATGCAATGACAATCCCTTTAGAAGCAGTATATTATGAAGAGGAGCAGGCATATGTTTACCTAAACATAGATGGAGTAGCAAAGAAAACATATGTAAAAACAGGAATATATGATAATGAGAAAATACAGGTGGTTGATGGATTGGATTTTGACAGTCAGGTGATTATATCATGGTCTGCAAGGCTAAAGGATGGAGAGAAAGTAAATGGGATTAACTAAATTATCATTAAAAAGACCTGTATCTACAGTTATTATTATAGCGGCAATCGTGATTTTTGGTATTGCATCCATATTTGGATTAAATATGCAACTCTCTCCAGATATGGAAATGCCAATGTTTATTGTATATACGACATATATTGGAGTCTCGCCAGAAGACATTGACGAATTGGTTTCACAGAAGATTGAAGAGGCAGGTGGAACACTGAAGGGTCTTAAAAATATCCAGTCTTCTTCGGCAGAAAATATTTCTATGGTTATGTTTCAGTATGAATACGGGACAGATATGGATGATGCTTATTTGGATTTGCTAGAGGCAATTAATGCAAGCCAGAATGATCTGCCTGAGAATGCAGGTACACCAACTGTCATAGAACTGAATATGAATGCACTCCCGACAATGATGATATCAGCGGCAGCGGAAGGAGATATTAATCTTTTAAATTATATAGATGATGAAGTGGTACCTGAACTCGAGCGAATTACAGATGTAGCAGAAGTAGATATTTCTGGAGGAAAAGAGGCTTACATTAGCGTTGGTCTAGACCAACAGAAAATGAATCAATACGGACTTACGATGAGTACAGTAGTCACTTATATTAATGCAGCTAATTTTACAATGCCCGTAGGAACGGCTGACCATGGAAAGCAATCCATGAATGTCAGTATTAGTTCGGAATATGATACAATAGATCAGTTACTTGCCATTCCTATTACAACGGCAAAAGGGATGGTGATAAAGCTCTCTGATGTTGCATTGGTAAGACAACAATATGAGGACAGTACATCTATCAGTCGGTACAATGGACTGGAAAATGTAACAATTAGTGTTAGTAAGCGACAAAGTGCAGGAGATGTTTCAGTCGCAAACTCTGTAAAAAAAGTCTTAAGCGAACTTGAGTCAAAAGATGCAGGAGTACATTTTGAAATCATTTCTGATACAAGTAAAAGTGTGAAAGACTCCTTGAAAGCTGTTACAGAAACATTGATTATGGGTATGATCTTGTCAATGCTGATTTTATTCTTATTTTTTGGTGATATAAAGGGAAGCTTTATAGTTGGATGCTCTATGCCTATTTCGGTTCTAATGACTTTTATTCTAATGAAATTTATGGGTTATTCTCTGAATGTAGTTACAATGGGTGGTTTGGTAATTGGTGTCGGAATGATGGTGGATAATTCCATTGTTGTATTGGAAAGCTGTTTCCGAAAGAGGGATGAAGGACTTGATTTTGGAAATGCAGCAGAGTCAGGAACAAAATTTGTACTAAACTCTATCGTGGCATCTACTACAACAACGGTAGCAGTATTTTTACCAATCAGTTTAACAAAGGGATTGGCCGGACAGATGTTTGGTCCACTTGGATTCACAATTGTGTTTTCTCTTTTAGCATCTCTTGTTTCAGCAATTACACTTGTACCACTATTCTTTTCGAGATATAAGCCTGTTGAAAAAAAAGAGCAATTAGTTGCAAAATTTATCTCTGACTTCTCAGATGCTTATGGAAAGTTTCTTAGAAAAGTACTGCGCCATAAAAAGGCAGTTTCAGTACTTGCTATTGTTCTTCTTATAAGTTCTGTGGCAGGTATGACACTGCTAAATATGGAACTAATGCCGACAATTGATCAGGGACACATTCAGTTCACAATAAGCGGGCGACCTGGTCTGAAGGTTGAACAGTATGACAACTTCATGAGAGAACTTGAAGAGATGGTTTCTACAAATTCTGATGTTGAAAGTTACAGCTTATCTGCCAGTAGTGCTGATGCAAAAGGAACCATGGATGTATTTCTAAAGAAAGACAGAAAGAATGAGACGTGGGAAACTGCAGAGAAGTGGAATCTCGACTTAAGAGAGGCAACGCAGTTTGATATAAATATCGAAGAAGTAAGCGACAGCGGTATGGGTGGGGCTGGTGGCTTAGGGGGTGATAATGTTGAAATAACACTTCTGGGAGACGAGATGGCAGATTTAAAAGCTTCTTCCATCATGGTAGAAGAATTAATGAAGAATACGAAAGGGATTATCAGAGTGACATCGACTGCTAACACAAGTGGTAGCAAGGCAAAACTGGTTATTGATCCATTAAAAGCAGCGGCAGTCGGATTTACCCCAGCAGTAGTTGCATCAAATGTCAACATGGCACTTAGTGGAGTTGATACAATTGAAATTACGAATAATCGAAAATTATATACAGTTAAAGTGGAATATCCTGATAAGACGTATGAGATTGTTGAGGATTTAAACAATCTGATTATGACAGCGCCTACTGGAAAAAAAGTAATGCTTGCAGATATTTCTGATATTGTCTATACGGATAGTGCACAGACACTAGCGCGTAGCAATGGGCGATATAGTGTTACGATTACAGGTATCCCACAAAAAGATGCGAAGTTTGATGCAAAGGAAGAAATTGAGAAGGAAGCAGCCAAACTACTCTACCCGGGAGATGTGGGAATTGGTTCGACAACTATGTCTGAGATGATGGAAGAGGAATTCTCAAGCCTTATTGCAGCAATCATTGTTGCCTTTCTACTAGTACTTATGATTATGGCAATGCAGTTTGAATCAATTCGTTTTTCATTAATGGTAATGTGGTGTATCCCATTTAGCCTAGTTGGTTCTGTGGGTCTGATGTTGCTGACTGGCACGACGCTTACCATGGTTTCCTTAATGGGTTTTTTAATGCTGATAGGCACGGTTGTTAATAATGGAATTTTGTTTGTAGATACGGCAAACCAATTGCGTGAGGATAGAAATAGGGAAGATGCGCTTGTTGAAGCAGGACGAATTCGTTTACGCCCGATTTTAATGACATCCCTTACAACAATACTTGCTATGGTTCCAATGTCCCTGGGAATTGGAGAAGGAACAGAAATGATGCAAAGCATGGGTGTTGTCATTATTGGTGGCTTTGTTGCCTCAACAGTCTTGACATTGCTATTGCTCCCTGTATTTTATACATTGATGGATCAGATTCGTACGGGAGAGCGTCACTTGATTAATAAAACTGCTAGACAGACAAAACGTAATAAAAGGAAAGAGGAGAAACTCTATCTTAAAGGAAAGGGTAACATCAGTGCACTTGACATTACTGAAATTTCAGAGGATTATGAAGGTAATGAAAAATAGACCTTCATAAGGAGAAAAATGTATAGGGGTACATTGCGGGGATAGAAAGGAAAGTTATGAAAAAGAATCCAGAATTAACGGAACAGACCAAGCAAAATCTTGTTGAAGCTTTTTGGGGATTATATAGTGAAAAAAAACTGACGCAGATCTCCGTAAAAGAAATAACGGAAAAAGCAGGATATAATAGAAGCACTTTTTATTCTTATTTCAATAATACGGAAGAAGTACTTAACTATGTTGTAGAAGGGTTGTTCGTAAAGGCAAAAGAAATCGGGAAATTTCATAATGAATATATGCATAAAGGATATATGAATAAAGTGATAGAGTTGGATTCTGCTTTTGAAGAGGATCGCAATCGTGACTTTGTACAATTTTATATTGAAAACAGTAAGTATCTGTCGGTCCTGTTTGATAAAATAAAGACACCTGTATTTTCAAAACATTTATTGAATTTAATACAGCCACAATATTTAGAATTTATGGATAAACTGGCGGAAGAGGAGAAAAAAGAACTTGCCTATTTGATAGAATACAAAATCTGTGGTATTTTCGCAATGGTTGCCAAATGGAAAAAATGTGGAGAGGACATACCTATTGAGAGGTTATTTGAACTTTTAAGCATGATGTCTATGGAAGGCTTTGCACATAGTGTCGAACAGATTATTGGACATAGGTGCAATGATATGATAAAAAATACATGAAGGATGTAGGAGAATAAGAGTTGAAGGAGTGGAAACATTCATAAATATGTGATATAATCCATGTTGGTTTGTATCAGATAGACTTGCGTTTTCATTATGTAAAATCTAGGAGGAGTGTATGCAAAAAAAGGGGAAGAAAACCAACATTGATTTGTCATGGGAGCCATTTGTACTATTATTTGCTGTATGCCTGCTTTTAAGTGTGTCGGTGGATGGTACAAGAGAAAATTTGTGGTCGGGTGAATTCCTGCTTTTGTTTGGCGCATTCTTAGTTGGTATATGGGCATTGCGTAAATATATTCCTCTAAACTGGTTGACCATATTGGTCGGTGTTGGTTTCATAGTGCGCGTTGCCTATATTCTATATACACCTGTATGGTGCAGGCAGCATGATGTGATTGATTTTGGGACGGGAATCGGACATGCTGGATTTATAGAATATCTTATGGAAAATGAAGCACTACCTGATTTTGATCCACGCGAGAGATGGGCTTTTTTCCAACCACCTCTTCACCATATTATAGCTGCTATTTGGATTAAAATTAATTTAAAGTTTGGAATTCTATATCGGCAGGCACAGGAAAATGTGCAGATATTGACACTATTTTATACAAGTGCAGTTATGATTTTATCCTATTATATCTTTAAGGAGTACAGACTAAAAAAGTGGGGCTTACGAATTGCCTGTACAATGATAGCATTTTCACCAGTATTTATTATGATGTCAGGAAGCCTGAATAACGATGCTTTATGTCTTTTTCTTCAGGTTGTATCCCTTTATCTAGTAATCAAATGGGATGAAGAACCAAGAATGCTTACAATGGTTTTATTGGCAATAGCGATAGGCTGTTCTATGATGGCAAAATTATCCGGTGGTACTGTTGCACCAGCTGTTGCAGTATTATTTATTCTAAAATTACTAAAAACAGAGGGAACAATAAAGGAATCGTATGGAGTTCATAATCTTTGGGGCAATATTAAAAAATACTGGACGCAGTTTTTTGTGTTTGTGATGATTTGTTTTCCACTTGGTCTTTGGTCTCCATTACGCAATAAGTTAGTATTTGATGTTCCATTTAATTATACACCTGCAGTAGGAGAAGGATTAAGCCAATATAATATTCTGCAGAGAGTATTTGACTTCCAAATGCATAGTGTATATCCAGCAATGATTAATAATGGAGATACATATGATGAGTATAATGTTGTGCTTGCACTTCTAAAGACATCTCTATTTGGAGAGTATAATTTCAGCAATATAAACAGTGGCATAACACCTATAGCGGTCATATTTTTCATAGTTGGAGTCATTTTGGCATTGATTTCATTTTGTGCAACATGGTATTTTATAATAAAAAAAGATTCTCCGTTATCCTTCAAATGGAAGTTATTCTGGGGAATCCTATATGGAACACAGTTAATTGTTTATTTGGCATTTGCATTAAAACAAACATATTTTAGCTCACAAGACTTTAGATATATAGCATTAAGTTTGGTCCCGCAGAGCTTGTTTTTAGGTATGCTGGCAGATTTAATAGATTCAAAGGCAGAAGAAGAGCAAAGTAAAAAACAGAAATACATGCTTTTCCTCTTGCTTTTATGTACAGTACTATTTGCGCTATGTTCCATTTTCATTTATATCAGTATTGGTTTTCCAATGTAGTAGGCAAGGCCTAGCAGATACTATTGCTGCAAAAACATGCGATGTGCTTTCATTTCAACGGGTATTTCAATATTGTTGTTAGCCATCTTTTGTAGCAACATGTCATTTATATGGAGTGCAGCTTTTCGTTTATTGTCATAACGTTCTATGAGTTCTTTATATAAAGGATTATTTGACATATTATTGCGTATATCTTTATGAAACGGGCAATAATTAAATAGCAGGAATCTTGATAATTTATTTATCCGAATAGAACCTGCTCCCTCATATAAAATGTAATCCATATAATCTCTTACAAACATTTCTTTAGAACTGTTTCGCGTTTTTTGCATTGTCATTTTAATCTTTTCTTTGGCCTCAGGAGATAAATCGTGATTTTTTTTATAAGTTTGCAAATATTCACAATAATCGCTAGTCAAAGAAAATTCTGATATATCATTCCAACGTACACCCTGTATGCGGCGGCAAAGTTCCCAACGAAACTCACCGGTAAGTCGAACCATGGTTGGAAGAAGGTCTTCCATGCTAATAACAGAAATCATCATACGAGCTGGTGAAGAACGTTTTTTACCAGTGATTTCCTGCCACATAATCCCTCGAGAACCGATGTTTGGCATTAAAATAATATCAGGAAGCACTTCCATCTGTACTAATTCTTTGGTGATACCCTTCTCAGGATTCGAATATATCGTCTCGCGAAAATACGCAGAGTAATCGATTCCACGAATTTTATTAAGCGTTTCATGAATCGTAGAGACAGATAAGTATGCCGAAGGGAGCTGTTTATAAAGATTATGATCAGAGAGCACCGGGCAAAAAGTAGAAATACGTCCAAAGGTCACTTTATTTGTCAATTTGAACATATTATTAAATTCAAACAGCATTCGTTTTTCAGGGTCATTTATGGAAGCATTTTCCTGTGCAACTGTTATTTCTCCCGATACACGTTGATTTCGTAAAAAAGAGGTGTAATCAATGTTTAACTCATTAATGCAGGGGACTTTCTCATCCTTATATATTTTAACAAGCCAATCATAAAGTAGAAAGACATTGCCTTTTTCATCAGGCCTCATTTTTTCAGAAAGATAGTATAGGTATACAGCATTATCTATACCGATTAATTCTTCATCTACATATCCAAAATAGAAAAACATTTTTAATTCAGTTGGAAGAACAGGATCAGTTAAGCTTCTTAATAAAGCGCCCTTATAGATATCATAAAACAGAACTGTAAGGTTTTTACGAAGCTCTTTGGAGGAATCGGACATATCATTTCGATCAGGAAGTGCACAATATTTCTTTATAAGCAGACGGAAATTACGTGCATCCAGGTCACTGATGTTTGCATAACCGGTAATTGTATCGATAGAATCCTTTAGGGAGTCGGCAATTTTTTGAAGAGTATTTCGATCTATATCAGCAGATGCCGACAAAATGGAAGCATCTTTACTACCACAGACTTCGTTATATTCCTGGCTACGTAAAGAGACAAGTTCTTTATCAATATGCATCTCTTTGCTAATCATAAGCATGATACGATCGAGAGTATCCCTAACTGGGGATATATCAACCGAATCAGAGCAGACCAGAATATCTTTATACAGATTTAGATAATATGTAAATAAATCCATATTAAAATCACTCAAAAATAAATCATAGATCATATCTAAATATCGGTGAAGTCGCTCACAGAAAGGAAGTACATATAAAATATCCGCACTGGTTTTTAAGATAAAGCCAGAACAGGCATCAGGATAAGAATCATAAAATGCTTTCCAACGAGCTGGTTCGATGGAACGTAAGGAGGTATAATAGTTTATTATCCAGTCTTCCATTACAGAATCGATAGAAAATTCTCCGAGTTGTGACAGTCCTGGAAGTTCTAAAGGTTCTATATGGTGGTATTGACAAAGATTTTGATATTGCGCATATAGTTGAGTTGCTGTATCGTAGAGAGATTGACAATCAGCAAGTGCTGAAGCATAGACTTCCATAATATTCTGACACTTTTGTGCAAATGCATAAGTCATAATGCCAGCAGCAGAAGGACTCTCTGAAATAAGGGCAGAAATATCTGCGGGAGATGTATAAGGATATACGATAAGAGTAGTATCTTCCAAAGCAGTATATTCAAAAGGATAATAAATGCCTTGTGATTCACATACGCCTAACACCTCGCCTTTGGACAAAGTTATTTGAGATAAGGAATTGGATGCAATCACTTTCCCCTGCGCAATGATACAAAGCTGCATCGTGTGGGTACCTTCATGGAATATTACGGTACCCTCTTTATAACTAGTTCCTGCCATAGTTTGCTCCTTAATCAAAGTGTGAATAACCTTCTGTTAAATTGTTTATTCTTAAACAATAGTATACGAAAAAAACGGATATTTTACAATCCTTTCTACAAAAATCATGGAAACCAAAGCAATAAAGATGTAAATAGTTAGGAATTTATCAATATAGAATTGTAACTTATTGAAAAAGCCTAAAGCGCATTGTATAATATTATTGTAACAATTCTGAATTGGAGGAGACATCTTGAAGATTATACCATTAGTAGAAAATACGGCAATTTCAAATAAAGTAGTTTCACGTCATGGATTATGTTTCTATATTGAGACCCGTGATCACAAAATGCTGATTGACTTGGGACCAAATGAAACGTTCCTTCGTAATGCAGAGGCATTAGACATTGACATCGGAGAGATCGATATGGTAGTACTCTCTCATGGGCATGCTGATCATGTCGGCGGGTTAAAAGCTTTTTTAAAAGTAAATAGTAAAGCAAAAATATATCTGCATAGAAATGTATGTGATCCACACTTTTTAAAGGTGTCTGGAATACCCTGTCCGATTGGGATAGATATAAGTATGATTGATTATGAAAATGAGCGATTTGTGTTTACCGACCACTTTACAAAAGTGGACGGTGAAATCACGCTATTTGCAGGAGTCACCGGAAGAAAGTTTTTTGCTAAAAGTAACGAGGCGATGTATGTACGCAAAGGAAGTAAGCTTGTGAAAGACAATTTCTCACATGAGCAAAATATGCTTTTGACAAATGGGAGGGAATGGGCACTGATTGCAAATTGTGCGCATAATGGCATCTTGAATATTATGGAACGTGCTGTAGAGGTGTGTCAGGAAAGACCAAGTATTGTGATTTCAGGTTTTCATACATATAATCCGCCCACAGATGAATATGAAAGTGACCAGTTAATTAAAAAACTTGGTGAGGAATTAGTAAAGTGGGAGAATACGGTATATTATACATGTCATTGTACAGGAAATGAAGCATTTTCTAAATTAAAAGAAGTCCTGGGAGATAGAATACACTATATCTCGACAGGACAAAGAATTGAGTTTTTGGAGGAAATTGAAGGGTATATTTTATACTAGGTAAAAAAGCTACTCTCGAGGAGCTCTATTGGGTACATTTGGCCCACTTATCGAAGTTTCGTGATTTCCAGGGCCACCAGGATTTCCGAAGTTACCCATACCGCCCTGTGTGACAGAGCCATCTTCATCGATACATGTAATCATATCATCGAGAGTAATCGTACAAAGTTCCGTGTCACCAGAATAAATACTATAGGTATTGCTTTGCTGTAAATCGCAGGAACTAAATATGACACAAGAATATGATTTTTGAGAAGTGATTTCTGCAATGGTCGCATTGTCTTCAGATTGTATGGTAACAGTTGTACCTGCCTGCTGTACAGTATCAAATAATAGCATTAAAGAGGTTTGGGAAGAAGAATCACTTGGAGCTTGGGCCATCCCAGCACTTCCAGCAGCATTTAAAAAACCACCCGTTATTTCATATACACCATTATAATCAATCACACCATTTCCGTCATTAGTTGGCCCATATAGAGTTACAATTCCTCCGGATTGGTAGATATTACCATTACTGTCAAGGGCATCTCCACTTGTACTGACTATCATAGTGCCTCCATTTATATAAATGTTATAATTGCTGTTAGCTGTAAAAGCATCATTATTCATGGTATCAATATCATCTGTGCCTCCTGTAGCATTCAGTCCATCATCACTTGCTGTAATATTGATGTTGCCACCGTTAATGGTTATGGTTGCACCTTCAAAGCCCTCATAGCAGTCAGTAATATCAAATGTTCCATTGTTAATCACAAGATCAGTATCTGTATGTAAAGCATCATCTCCAGCGTCGATTATAAAATCGCCACCGTCTATGATAAGGGAATCCTTTCCCTTGATTGCATCATCGACAGAAGTAATGCGGAAGCTACCGTTTGTGATAGTTAATTTTTTTTTAGAGACAATGCCTTGATGATAATTGGCGTTTACGATTAGCGTTCCAGAACCATTGATAATTAAGTTGTCTTTGCTGAAAAGCGCAGCATCGGGTTCTGTCTCGTCCGAAGTAGTATATGTATATTTGGTAGCATCTGTTATTGAATTAGTGGTTCCTTTCACAAGTGTGATTATCGTTTCTTCTGCATTACTTAAATAAAGTGGAGCATTATCAGAACAGGTAATGTCAATTCCGTTTAACACTAAGTGTATGGAATCGTCTTTATTGGCATCTACAACAATCTGCCCATCAGATAATCTACCAGTTATCACATAGGTACCACCAGCATTGATCGTAACTATTCCGTCTTTATAAATAACACCTGTTCCTGATATCTCGCATGCGGTATCGTTAAGTGTGATATGCGTAGCACTTGCATCATCCCATTCTTCTGCTGCAGAGAGAGTAGCCAGATCAGCGGAAGTCGATAATGCGGCCGTAAGTGATGCCAGATTGGAGGATGTCGATAATTCCTCTGCAATGGATGTCTTTATAGACAAATCAGATGTAGTACTATCTGATGTTATGCCGCAACCAGATATGAGTAGAATGGCGGTAAAAAGCAAATGCAGTATTGTGTTGCGATATTTTTTCATGTTCATGGTAGTCTCCTCTTTCTATAATTCATCAGAGCGGACGATGGTATGTCTGCATGATATATTCAGGTTGCCGTTTCTACATCTAAGCTTATCAATAAATTCTTTTTCTGTAGTGGAATCAAGTGGGACAAAACGATATTGTAATTCAAAGAGACTGCCCATATTTGTAGTTTTTACTTGAATTAGCTCACAACTTTTTGTATAGATATCAAATAAATCATTGAAGATATCATTATAATCCAGATTTTCAGGTATCGTAATCTTTAGCTCTTTTGTATCATTCTTTTTCTCACCAAATTTAGTCAGAGAAAGAAGAAGTGTCATGATTCCGATGATAATTAGAAAAATAATAGCAAAGCTTATATAACCCATGCCGGTCGAAAGTCCTATAGCCATAGCAAAAAAGATACTGCCAATTTCACGGGCACTGCCTGGAACAGAACGAAAGCGCACTAGGCTGAAAGCACCAAGAACAGCGATGCCAGTTCCGAGATTGCCATTAACGAGCATAATAACAATTTGTACCATTGCAGGAAGTAATGCAAGTGTTATTACAAAATTCTTGGTATATGTGTTTTTATACATATGAATATAAGTGGCGATGACACCTAATATAAGAGAAGCTGCTGTACAAATAATAACTGATTGTGTAGTTAATGTTACTGTAGTGTCGGTTGAAAGATTTAATATACTGTTTAACAATGGGATACCTCCGTTTTTTATGCAACACCATTATGTTTGGCGAGATTTGATTTACCTAATTCTTTGAAAAAAATAAATTCTTTATAGCAAGTTCCATATTTAGAGAATGAAGTTGGCAATATGTTATTTACTGCCAAATAGTCAGATAACCATTTTGGCATTGCCATACTCATCTTTAACTCCATTAGATACCAATCATCATGGATCAATTTTCTTCCATAGGTACTTTTTGTTAGATCCAAATCATAATCTCGAAAACGAATATTATGATCAAAAGTCACACGAAGAGTTTCATCATCTTTTGAAAAAAGTGCAAGTCGGTCATATGCAATAAATATTTTTGGAGAAATATCATTAAGATTAAGAAACCAGTCAATCTCATGAAGTATCTGGCCTTGCTTTTTTGGTTTTATATTATACTGTAAATAAGCATCTGCTTCAGATAGCATCATGGACTCACGTCTTTTGTATACAACACCTTTGTATTTTTTCTTGATTTCTAAGAATACATTGTCATTAGTTGTAATTTGTCCATAACTGCGGACCCTGAATTTTTCTTTATAAATTGGTTTTTCAAGTGAAGTACGAATCAGATTATAATAATTGGTATCAAAATAAATATTGCAAATAGTATGTAATCCATAACAATCCTGTTCCATATAGTTACCGAGAAACGTTAGCATAGATTCATATTGATTTTTAGACAACATATATTTTTGTTCATATCGCTTGAATACATTTTGAGTTGTTGCCATATCATTACCTCCTTCTATATATTAAAGTGTCAAGGAAAACCTTGTGATCATGAAATCATCATATGCTATATTACTTAAAATAGTCTGAAAAAGTCGTTTCAGATTATTTTCAGATTCATCTGCTACTATTGTGGCAGAGAAGTATCTTTGGTATACTTTTTTAATAGAACAAAAGAAGGGAGACGCATATGCACATATTAATAGTAGAAGATGAAATTAGATTAGCTGAGGCATTGGGGCAGATCATGAAGGAACAAAAGTATATGGTAGATATTGTCCATAATGGAGTAGATGGTTTGGATTATGCAATAAGCAACTCCTATGATGTAGTAGTGTTAGATGTAATGCTACCTCTAAAAAGCGGTTTTTCTGTCGTAAAAGAAATGCGTGCTGCTAAAAATGCAACACCAGTCATTTTGTTAACAGCACGAGATGAGATAACAGATAAAATAACTGGTTTAGATATGGGAGCAGATGATTATATGACAAAACCCTTTGAGCCAGAAGAACTACTTGCAAGAATCCGGGCAGCAACACGCAGGCAAGGGGAAGTAATTATGGAAGAGTTAAAGTTTGCTGATCTAACACTGAAACTATCTGACAATACACTAAATGTAGGCGTAAAGTCAGTTCACCTCGGATATAAAGAATTTGAAGTGTTAAAAATGATTATGTCTAATCCCAATATTGTCATTTCCAAGGAAAGTATTATTTCAAAAATATGGGGCGAAGATTCTGATGCAGAAGATAATAATGTAGAAGCATATATTTCTTTTTTGCGAAAAAAGTTTTTTTTCCTTGGTTCCAAGGTAAATATAGCAACACTAAGGAAAGTTGGATATAAACTAGAGGTGAGGCCATGATACAAAAACTGAAGAAGAAATTTATACTAATTAATATGGGTTTGGTCAGTAGTGTTTTACTGATTACATTTGGAATCATAATTTATGCGGACTATAAGAGCGCATTGAGTGATTGGGAGAAAAGTCTTCGAATGACAATGTATATGAGTGATCAGACAATGCCAGACATGGAGCAATTTGATATTGGAAAAGCACCGCGTAAGGGGAATGAACCTCCTCTGTCGACATTTCTTTCCTTTCGTGTTGATGTGAGCAGTAATGGTGAAATTATTGGTATGCAGGGCAATAATGTGGAAGCGACCGATGAATTTATGGCAGAGGCAGTAGGCTTAGTGCTGAAATCTGAAAAAACAGAAGGTTTTCTCCCTGAATATAAACTACGCTTTTTAATAGAAAAAGAAGGAGAAAATATGCATATTGCATTTGTCGACACGTCTAGGCAAGTGCAGGATTTTAATAAACTGATTCTTACACTTTTGCTCGTAGGCGGTGCAGGAATTGGAGCATTTTTTGCTATCAGTCTTTTTTTGGCGGAGTTGACAATAAAGCCTGTTAAAGAGGCATGGGAGAAGCAGCGCCAATTTGTGGCAGATGCATCACATGAATTGAAGACACCATTAACAGTCATCTTAGCAAATGCAGGAATATTGCTAAGTAACAAACAGGGAAAAATTGTTGATCAGGAAAAATGGATTTATTATATAAAGACGGAAGCACTCCGTATGAAAAAACTAGTTGAAGATATGCTGTTTTTGGCGAAAGCAGATGTCGAGAAGCCTTCGTATGAATTGCCAGAGTTAAATTTCAGTGAAGTAGTATGGAGCAGTTTATTGCCATTTGAATCAGTAGCATTTGAGCAGGGCATAAAACTACAGAATGAAATCACAGATAATATTTTTTTGAAAGGAAATGAAGGACAGTTAAGACAGCTTATAGCAATTTTAATGGATAATGCATGCAAATATACCAATAAAGAAGGCTGTATAACCGCAAAGCTATTTGTGAAGCAGGATAAAGTGCTTTTTTCAGTGAATAATACAGGAGTAATAATATCGAAAGAGGAGCAGAAGCACGTTTTTGAACGTTTCTATAGAGTGGATGAATCAAGGGTAAGAATAGAAGGCGGATATGGTCTTGGGTTGTCAATTGCAAAAAGTATTGTAGAAAGACATAAAGCTAAAATTCTTGTTACAAGTATGAGAGGACAAGGTACGACATTTGTAGTCAGTTTTCAAAAGTGTCATGAATAATTTACAAAAACTTAACAGATATTTCGTATACTATTTTGGAAGTAAGGGGATTGCTTTTTGGGCAATTCCCTTTTATAATTAAGAAACCGAGCAGGGAAAAAGAGGAAATTACACATGGAGCTTGTTATTTATGTCTATGCAAAAGAAGCGGTATGTGCCTATCGTATACGAGGACATAGTAGCGCAGATCCACCAAGAACAGAGACGGAGAATAAGGTTTATTTATCAGTACATGATTTGAGAATTCGAGAGCCCTTAATACTGAGATTAGTGAGGACAGATAACAAATGGATCTTTTTAGAAGACAGCGAAAAGATATATCAGATTTATGATGGGAAACAACCTTTTCTAGGGAAACAAATCGTTAATTATTCTATCTATCATATCAAGACAATTCACAAAGAACAACTGTGGTTGCAAATTTATACAGAGGTCTTTATCTGTAGTATTCATGAGAAATATTCAATATTAAAACAAACCCCAATTACAATCGGAAAACAGAATACAAATATGATTACATTTGACAACAAGGAATTAGTGTCTTTCAATCATGCCATTATTGAGCATTTTGGTTCAGAATGCAAAGTGATTGATATTAGCAAAAATGGAATTTATGTAAACCAATCAAAAATAAAAGAAGAGCAGATTATTCATTTTGGAGATGTAATTGATATATTTGGTTTACAGATCGTCTATCTAGAAAAAGTACTTGCTATTAGTGCCTATATGCCGTTTCTTGTATATGGATTAACGGTATATCGGCAGACTAAATATAACGAAATAGCGGCCGGTAATGCATCAGAAAATTTGAACGATAATAGAAGTGCGAATGTCCCTATTGATTTTCATCGAGCACCACGAGCCTTATTATATATTGACAGTGAGCCTATTGAACTCGAAGAACCTCCTGCACAGCGCGAATATAGCAAGCAGCCAAAGCTTCTCATAATAGGGCCAGCTCTTACAATGTCAATTCCTATGCTTCTTGGCTTTTTTGCAGCAGCATACAGCAATAGTATAAAGGGACAGACAAGTAATTCTTTTATGTATACAGGCCTTATTGTAGCAATTGCGTCTGGAGTAATTGGTGCCACCTGGGCAGGAATGAATGTTCGTTATAATAATAAAAAACAGAAAATGGAGGCAGGAAGAAGAAAAAGTACTTATGAAGCATATGTCAGGGAATGTGATATTAAAATCAAAAAGCAGTACGAACAAAATGCAAGCGCAATGCATAGTATGTATCCTTCAGCGAAAGACTGTTGTTTCTATAGTGAAAAATCACATATGCTGTGGAATCGAAATATCACACATGATGACTTTTTGACATATCGCCTTGGTATTGGAGATACGTTGTTTCAAGCAGCAATAGTAATACCAAAGGATAAATTCTCAGTTGAAATTGATGAACTGAAAAAGCGTCCTGCAGAAGTTGCAGAAAAATATAAGATGCTTCATAATGTACCAATTTGTATTGATCTAAATTCACATCGGTTAATCGGTATTATTGGTGGTGGGAGTAATAGTTGCGAGGCAAGTACCCGCCGAAATGAATTGATGAATATCCTGGCGGTGCAGATTGCCGCAAATCATCCATATACAGAAGTTAAAATGGTATTTTTATTAAAAGGTAAAGTGACAGTTGATGGGTTGGATAGAGAATATTTGAAATGGTTTCCACATGTTTGGTCGGAAGATAGGAGAATGAGATACATTGATTTTGCAGAGAATAATACAGATGAGATTATTTATGAACTAAGCAGGGTATTTCGATTAAGATTGGAAAACGAACAAATAAGGATAAATAAGGAAGAAGCGTTTGTTTTACCACATTTTATTCTTTTCATAGAACTATATGAAAGAGTGGACTATGAACTGATAGCAAAATACATTTTTTCAGAAAGTAGAGGTTGTGGATTAACAACAATTTTGTTTGCAAGTGCCTATGAAGAATTACCAAACAAATGCACTTATATCATACAGAATGACTCTCATTTCAGCGGTTTATATGATATTCATGGAAAAAGTAGTCAACGCATACCGATCAGTATGGATATCGTATTACCAATGACAGTAGCGTCATTGGCAAGAAAACTAGCAGGAATTAGTATAAGTGAGAAGCTCGATGGTGAGCAGATACCGGATGCACTTACTTTGTTTGAATTATTAAGTATAGAAACACCTGAAGACCTTTCGATTGAAAAAAATTGGTTAAAGTGTAGGCCAGATATGCATCTTAAAGCCCCTATAGGAAAAAAAGCAGGCGGAAGAATTTGCTATTTGGATGTACATGAAAAAGCCCATGGCCCACATGGATTAATAGCAGGTATGACTGGGAGTGGTAAAAGTGAACTGTTACAAACATATATTATTTCTATAGCATTGCAGTATAGTCCTGAAGATGTTGGCTTCTTTCTAATTGATTATAAAGGGGGAGGAATGGCAAATCTTTTTTCAGACCTGCCGCATGTTCTTGGAAGCATATCAAATCTATCAGGGAGTACTGTGCAACGCGCAATGATTTCCATTAAAAGTGAAAATATCAGACGCCAAGAGATTTTTAGTCATTGTAATGTTAATAATATATATGAATATGCACAGTGCTATAAGGGAGGCGAGGTGATTGAGGCACTTCCTCATATATTGATTATCATAGACGAGTTTGCTGAACTGAAAAAAGAAGAGCCGGAATTCATGAAAGAATTAATAAGCGTTGCACAGGTAGGCAGGAGCCTAGGTATTCATCTGCTATTAGCGACACAAAAACCAAGCGGAACAGTAGATGAGCATATTCGAAGTAATGCAAGGTTTCGATTGTGTCTGCGCGTACAGGACAGGCAAGACAGCAGTGATATGCTCAGTAAGACGGATGCGGCCTATATTACAAGAGCAGGATGTGCCTACTTGCAAGTTGGCAATGACGAGATATATGAAATGTTTCAAACCGCATGGAGTGGCGCCATTTATGAAGAGGGTAGTAAGAAATATACAGATCAGGCAGTATTAATTGGTATATCAGGAAAGGAGGAGCATTATACAAATAAAAAATCCAGTATAAGCACAGCACGTGAATGTGAAACCAACGATTGTAAATACACACAATTAGAGGTAGTTGTAGCAAGCATAAAAAAAGCAGCAATCCATATGGGAGGTTATCAAAAAAAATTATTGTGGTTACCAAAACTACCTGCATGTATTTATTTAAACACAAGTGATAATGAAGAAATGCATCAACTTGGAACAAGCGATATTGCAGTTAAGATAGGAAAATATGACTATCCAGGCAGGCAAATACAAGACGATTTCTATATCAGATTAACAGAAGGTGGCCACCATGTTATATGTGGCATGGTTACCTGTGGGAAAAGCACTTTTCTGCAAACCGTTTTATATGCACTTATTAAGAGGTATACACCACAGCAAATTAATATATACATAATTGACTATAGTAGTCAAATGCTGGCGCCATTTATAGAAGCACCACATGTAGGAGGTTTCATAATTGAAAATGATAGTGATGCTGTTAAAAAATTATTTTATATGCTTCATACTATTTTGACAGAACGAAAAGAACTGTTTCAAGGAGGTAACTTTAGGCAGTACATAAAGTCAATTGATGTACTACCGGCTATCCTGTTAGTAATTGATAATTATGCAGTATTGAAAGAAAAAACAAATGGGAACTTTGAGGATGCATTATTGGAAATATCACGTATGGGAGAAACTTATGGAATATATCTCCTGATTACGGCAGCAGGATTTGGGGGTGCAGAGATATCTAATCGCATGGCAGATAATTTTAGAACCAGTATTTGTCTGGAAATGAGTGATAAATATCAATATGCAACTGTCTTAAGAGTCTTAAGGACAGAAGTATATCCTGAAACAGGAATATATGGTAGAGGCCTGGCACGTGTAGATGGAGAAATTTTAGAATTTCAGACTGCGTTAGCGCTTGCAGAGCAGGATGATTATAAGCGTATGGAGTTAATAAAAGAAGAATGCTGCAGAGTAGCATTAGCTTGGGGGGAAAAAAATATATGTGCCAGAAAAATACCAAAAATTCCTGAACACTTAACGCAGCAAGTATTTTTATCAGATGAAAAAGTAAAGAAATACATAGAGAATCAAAAATATCTTCCAATTGGATATTATACGGAAACAGCAGCGGTATGTACGATAGACTTTAGTAAAATATATTGTTTTCTGATTACAGGGAGAAACGGTACGGGAAAAAGTAATCTTGCAAAGATTATATTATGCGGGGTCATAAAAAGGGATTCTCTAGTTTACATAATTGATAGTGAAAAAGGAAAATTGCAGGTTGCTAAACAGTTATGCGAAAAGGGGAAGGGAAATAGAAAATCAATTCATTATTATATAGAACCGGAACAGGTATTTTCACTTTATGAAAATCTTTCCGAGGAGTTCATAAGGCGCAATAAGAAAAAAGAAGAACTGAAAAAAGAAGGAAAAACAGAGGAGGAGATTTATGAAGTAATGCTATCAGAAAAAAGATATGTTGTATTTATCGCTGATTTTTATAATTGGGTAACTATGCACTATAAGGACACAGTTTTAAAAGGCACCGAAGCGCTTGTCAAAAACATAATTGAGAAAGGAAGTTTACATAATGTGTTCTTCATAGCAACTTATGACCTCAATAAGAGAGAAGAGATGATAGGGAGGGATATCTATGAGTATTTTATAAAGTATAGAACTGGAATTCATATGGGAGGTATGCTGGAAAAACAGAAAATTTTTGATTATTCTTCTGTTCCCTATGTAGAGCAGGGAAAATCATATCAGGCAGGAATAGGTATGCTTCCTCGGACAGAGTATGAAGGTGAATCAGAATATGGAAAAGTGATCACGCCACTATGTGTTATGTGATGTATTCTAAAACTCCCAATCATATCGGCAGCATACAGAAAATGAAACATGATAAAGGGAGAAGGGAGGTGAGAAAATGGTGATTGTAGATATCAGTGTTCCGCGTTTTTTTAAGAAATATGATTTTAAGCTCCGCGATGATGTACCGATAGGAGAAATCATTAATCAAGTGTGCGATATCCTTAAGAATAAAGAGCAGTGTGCAATTGAAGAAGAAGGCCATGAATTTCTGCTCTGCTCTATTACAGAAAAGCAAATATTGCAAAAAGATCAAACACTTCGTAATTACAATATAAGAAGTGGGAACAGATTATTACTGGTATAGGAGGCAATCAGATGGCCAGCAGTATAATTGAAGCAGAACTACTAAGGATGAAAGTAGCCGAAGAACGAATGGAAGAAATATTTATTGCATTAAAAGGTGCAATGAAGGAACTTGAAGATAGTACTGCTAAAATGAATTTGTCATGGGATAGTGAAGCAAATAGTATATTTATGGTAGCTATCAGAAATGATGCAATGCAAATGAGTATGTTGTTATCCTATATATGGGATGCAGTTAAAACACTGGATACAATACATAAAGATTATCAGATTGCTGAAAGGGAGGTTGGTGAATATGTATCATGCAAATAAGGGAGAAAATCAATATTGATTTTAGCAAAGCACAAAGCTATGCTGAAAACCTAGATTGTATAGCAGATGCAATAGGATTGGCACTGTCCTCGGAAGTGAGAAATTCTAGGCAGATGGTAAATATGGCGTGGGAAGGAGAAAATGCTACCCGCTATATTGCAGAATATGATGTGCTTATGAAAGAAATGAAAAAGACAGAAGCTGATTTACATAAAATTTCTTATGCAGTTAAAACAACTGCTTCAATTATATATGGTGCTGAACTTGCTGCTTTGCAGCATACAGGAATATAACTATAGTAAAAAAAGAAAAGGAGGAAAAAAATGGGACTTATTCAAGTGACATCATCAATATTGCGTAAACAAGCCGAACAGCTAAGAGGATTAAATACAAACCTGCAGACACAGGTGGCAAATTTGGAAGGGGCAGAGCAAAGCCTGAAAACAATGTGGGAGGGGCAAGCGAATAGTGCCTTTCATACAGCATTTGTAAAGGATAAAGGGCAAATGGATAGTTTTCAAAGTGCTATAAATCAGTATATTGAAGCACTTTTAGTAATTGCGCAGAAATATGAACAGGCAGAAAGCAAAAATACTAATATTGCAGCAGCACGCACATATTAAACAATAACAGAAAGGAATAATTAATTATGGAAGGGATTTTAAAAGTTACACCAGAAAAATTAATACAGGCATCAGAAGAATTTTCATCAACAGGAAAAACCATTAGTTCATTAACACAGGAGATGACTACTATTATAAATGGACTAAAATCCATATGGCAAGGTGATGCGTCAACGGCGTATAGCAATAAATTCAACGGTCTCCAGGATGATATTGATAAAATCAATCGAATGATACAGGAACATGTTACTGATCTGAACGAGATGGCACGTGAATACCAAACAGCTGAGGCGGTCAATATGGATGAAAGCAATAAGCTTTTAACAGAAATTATTGTTTAAAAAAGCAAATCTCAAAAAAATAATGAAAAGTATTTAAGATTCTGCTGGGAGGAAGGTATGAAAAAGAGAAAGTATCACTTCACAATTCTTGTTATTGTCTGTTTATTATGTTGCATATGTAAAAAGGTTTTTGTGTATGCTGATGCAGAAAAGCTGGTAGATCAAAAAGATATTGTACATATATTGCAGCAATATACGACAGAAGCAGAAATTCATCTTTTTGTTACTGGGGCATCGCAGGTGGAGGATGTAATATGCCAGATTGGAAATACAACTCGTCATGAAGTAGGCTGGCATACACTGCAGGAAGCTGAGGAAGAGCGACGGACACTGGTATTGATTGATAATTCTATTTCGGTTGGGCGTAAGCATCAGAAAAGAATTGAAACTGTTGTGCTGGATTTATTTGCAAATGCATCTGAAAATGAAAAATTCATGGTAGCGACATTTGGAGAAGAAACAGAAATTCTTTCAGAGTATACAAATTTGTATGCGCCGTTGGAGGAGGCAGTAATGGGTATCGAATATCGTAATCGCGATACATTTTTGACAGATGCTGTATACGAAGCAATTAGCAAATGGAATGAGGAGACCGAGCCAGTTTATAAGAGGATAATACTAATTTCGGATGGACAGGAGCAAGAATCATGGAAGCATACAAGAGAAGAATTATATACGATACTATCACAGAATCCATACCCTATTTATACCATTGGATGTGTGACCGGAGGCAATATCGGCGCAACCGGTCATATGTCTGCATTATCGAGAATTACTGGTGCAAGAGAATATCGAGTAACAAGTGATGGTGACCTTGAAGGTATCGTAAGCAATATGCTTTCAGAAAGAGAATTGCTACATATTAGAATTCTACCGGATGTGGCAATTGCTGATGGAAGAATTACAAATATGAAAATGACACTTGTGTCAAAAGGAAAGAAAATAGATTTAGAAACAGAAATCAGACTACCTGCAATCATTACAGAAAATAGTGAAACAGTGAGTGAAAACATTCTCAATGTGGATGACAATCCAAAGGAGATCGTAAAGGAGAGTCGGTCTGATATAATGTCTCTAAGCGCCGTAAACACGGAAGAAGGCGAAAATGGCACACTACTGCTATGGTTCCTGTGTGCTATGATTATAGTACTGATTACTTTGGTCGGAATATATATTCTGTTTATATATATAAAAAAGAAAAATGAAAATGCACTAGAAATAGAATCATATCAATCACAGAAAAAGACAATAAAAAATGATATGGAGTCGGATACTGTTCTTTTGAGAGGTGATGCCGAGACAGAAGAGGGAACAAGACTTCTTTTTGAAGAATATGATGTCTATGAAATCACATTAACGGATCAAAATAATCCTACTAAATATTATTCACTTCCTATTAAAGACAGTATTATTATTGGAAGAAGTTCTAAAAATAGTAATGTCATAATTGATTATGATGAATCCATATCTGGGCGCCATTGTGAAATAGAAAATAGAAATGGAAGATTTTTTGTAAAAGATCTGTGTTCATCAAATGGCACAAGAGTAAATGGAATAAGAGTACTCTCCGAGACGGAAATATTTCATGGAAACATTCTCAGGATTGGGCAAATAGAAATGAAAGTGGGGTGGAATCTGCATGCATGAATTAAGTGAAAAGGAATTATTAATACTCAGCAATTATTTGTACATGGACCATTCTGTAACCAAAGGAAAGATAGGAAATGTCCTACAGTCTCTTAAAGGAGAGAATGGTGAATTTGATGCCACAAAAATCGGTTCTGTAAGCGGCGGAATGGAGACGGAGGATGCATTGTATATTTTTCAAGAAATGGATGCTTCCTCAGCAACGTTTAAGGAACTAGAGGTAGCGCAAGTAATTAATGAAGAAGGTATTAGAGGCGCTTGCTTTGTAAACAGTACAGGCGAGGCAACTGTTGTATATAGAGGGACAGGTGGAAATTATAATGCATGGACCGACAACATTATAGCAGAATACATACGAGAAACAATTCTACAAAAAAGAGCAGCAGAGTTTATTCATACACAGTGTGCAGAGTATCATAATATTACGGTAGCCGGACATTCTAAAGGCGGGAATTTTGCACAATACGTTACCGTTGTTTGTGAGGAACAGGTTGATCGTTGTGTTTCCTATGATGGGCAAGGTTTTAATAGAGATTTTGTACATTTTTATCAACCAAATATAACAGATGCAAGAAAAAAAATTACATCTATCAGCGCGCATAATGACTATGTAAATATTCTTCTCCTATCAATTGCGGGGAAACGCATATTTGTTGAAAATAGTGAATCGGGCATTAATGCACATAGTGGTATTCCGCTTCTAAAAGATAATATATTTGATATAAATGGAAATTTTGCATCTTTGAGAGAGCAGGATGAGGAACTGTATGTATTAGAGGGATTTTTAGCTGATGGGGTAATTTTTTTAGATGATTTACCAAATGGAACGGGAGAAAAGGTTGTTGATACGCTGGGAGCGATTTTGGCTGGTGCATTAAGTGCAGATAAATCGGAAAAATTTGAAAAGGAAATGATAAAAAGACACTTGCTAGAATTGACAAAAACACTAAATACAACTACATCAGAGGGGTTTAAAATTAATTTATGTGTAATGTCGGCAGCACAGCAGGAAATGTCAGTTGGAGTAAGACATGTTGTACAAGCAAAAGAAGAGATACAAATGGCAATTGTAAAAGCAGGTTTAGAAGATAGTGTTGTTGCGCTAAGCAGAAAATTACTCATGAAAATCGTCGAGCAAGTCGAAAGGGAAGAGCAGCTATTAAGTCAACTGGCCATAGCAATGGAGCATATTATTATTGTATACCAAAAAGCAGAAAATAGTATTATTGCAGAGATAGGAACTTCATTCTCCAATACCCACCTTGCTGGAAATAATTAGTCACTTCTTCGTTCAGGCAGACGTGGAAAGGTAACAGGACAGATATATTCTTTGTTATGACATTTGTCAGTTGATTAAATATTTTAATTATGATATATTGAATTAGAATTCAATGAATAATTGTTCAATGACAAAAGAATAAAGAAAAAGGAGCAAGATGATAAGTAGGGAAGAGCAAAAGGAACAGCGAAAAGCAGATATTCTTGCAGTAGGTTTAGATTTGTTCATTAAAAAAGGATATACAGCAACAAAAGTTAGCGATATTGCAGCTGCTGCAAACATGAGTACAGGACTTCTATTTCATTATTTTGAGTCAAAGGAGAAATTATATGAGTCTCTGATTGAAATAGGAGTAAGTGGACCGCAAGCAATGAGGGGCTTGTGCAAAGAAGATCCCATTACATTTTTTAGAGAAGCAGCAGAAATGATTATAAACTCATTAACGTGTCATCCACTTTCTGCAAAACTATTTGTTTTGATGACACAAGCATATTATTCTGAGCCACAGACAGACAGAATCAAGGAATTAATGAAGCAGACATTATCCATTTATGAGTGCATCCCGTTGATTGTAAAAGGGCAGGAAGCAGGGCAAATGAAAGAGGGAGATCCAAAAGCATTGTCATTAACCTTTTGGAGTGCAATACAGGGTGTTGCACAAGCTTATGCTAGAGACATGAGCCTGCCACTTCCTAAGGCAGAGTGGTTTGTTGATATTCTTAAATGTTAAGCGATACATCATTAAAATAATGACTTAACAGAATAGTGCAGTGAATTACGAAAATCGAATGCGTATAAACAAGGAGGAAAAACATAAAATGAAAAAAATAATCATTATTGGCGGTGGAATTGCAGGACTTTCGGCAGGAATATATGCCCAAAAATATGGCTTTGAAAGTATCATTTACGAAAAGCATAATATTGTCGGGGGGCAGTGTACAGGATGGGACAGAGAGGGGTATCATATTGACAATTGCATACATTGGTTGACAGGTTCCTCGAAAGGAACAGATTTGAATGATGCGTGGCGAGAAGTAGGAGCATTAGGTGATGATATTAATTTAATTCAAATCCCCTATTTTGGAAAATTTGAGTTTGACAATCTAACAATTACCCTCTGGAAAAATTATGATAAATTAAGGGCTGAACTTAAGGGTATATCGCCAGAAGATGGAACGCTAATCGATGAACTGATTAATGATATTAAGGTAGCGGGAAAGATGGATATGCCTGCGAAAGCACCTTTTGACATGATGAGTGCGATAGAAATTCTGAAGCTTGGTATAAAGTGTAAAGATGCAGGTTTGGTTATGAAAAAATATGCATCGGTCAGTTGCGAAGAGTATGGAAATAAGTATCATCACCCAGCATTAAAAAAGTTATTTAAATATGCAATGCCAGATGGCTATAGTATAGCAGCTTTCCTTTTTTCTATGGCAACAGTATGTTGTGGAGATGGCGCAATCCCGGAGGGTGGAAGCAGAAAAATGGCACTTCGTATGGCTGAAAAATATAACAGCCTGGGCGGCAGAATTGTGACGAAGATGGGCGTTGACGAAATAGTAATTGCAAATCAAGGGACTTCTAAAGCAAGGGCTATAGGTGTAAAGCTTAGTGATCAGACCACGGTCTTAGCGGATTATGTGATAGCTGCAGCGGATGTGTATTATACGTTTGAAAAACTTTTAAAGGGGCAGTATCATGACGAACAATTTACAATGCGTTTCAACGATACCAAAAACTATCCACTGCCAACCTCAGCGCATGCAGCATTTGCAGTGGATGCAGATTTGAAAGAGTATCCTATGACCCTTACTTTTGAGACTACACCATATACGGTAGGCGAGGCAACATATGATCTCCTAAGTATTCGAAATTATGCATATGAACCAGAATTCGCGCCAAAAGGAAAGTCAGTCATAACTACATTTATTAATCAAAATGATGCTGATTATCTATGGTGGGAAAAGTGTTATCAAAATGAGGAAGCATATAAAGCTGAGAAAGAGCGTATAGGAAAATTGTGTGAGGAGCGAATAGTAAAACGTTTCCCGGAACTAGATGGAAAGCTAAGAATGATAGACAGTTTTACACCAATGACCTATAAAAGATTTTGTTCAGCCTATCATGGTGCATGGATGTCGTTTCTTATGACACCTGGCGCAAAAATGCTTAATCATAAGGGAATAATCAGAGGATTAAAAAATTGCTATTTGGCGGGTATGTATATGCAAGCACCTGGTGGATTACCAATAGCACTTGTTACAGGAAAATTTGCGGTTCAAAGAATCTGTAGACAGGAAAAAATTAAAATTTAGTATGAAATAAATTGACTTATTATAAAGAAGTGAAAAAAATAATAGGACATGCTGCAGAAGGAGCATGTCCTATTATTTTAAATGAGAAGCTGGCAGAACTCTGCAAAATTGTACTGAAAGTAATGTTACAACGATAACTAATGGCTGTTTACAATTTAATATTAGCAAATAGTGAACCAAGCGAGGTAGTTACTGCTTCACTTTGTGGAATATCATATGTCTCTTCTGAAATTTCAGAAGCAGTTACATCATTTAGTGCTTTCATACTCAGACTAAGCTTCCCATCTTTTACAGCAATAATCTTTACTTTCACTATGTCTCCCTCTTTTAGTACAGCACGAGGATGCGAAATACGTTTTTCACAAATTTGAGAAATGTGTAATAAGCCAGACAAATTATTACCAAGATTTACAAATGCACCATAAGGCTGGAGGCTTTCAATGGTACCTTCGGTAATCAGTCCCACTTCCATATTGGATATCGTAACCTTGCGTTCTTCATTAGCATGTTCTCTCAGGATTTCTCTTGCGGATAATAAAAGCTTTGTATTTTCTTGATCTACGGTAATGACACGTACCTGAATTTCCTTGTTAGCAAAAGAGTCAAGGTCTTCTACAAAATTAAGAGATAATTTGGAAGCCGGTATAAATCCGCGTATTCCTTCGACATAGGCGACAACACCACTCTTAACGATTTCTGCAACCTTGACAGAAATAGTTTCCTGTGAATCCAGTAATAATTTCAACTTATCCCATGCTAAAATACCATTTGCTTCTTTTCGAGAAAGCAAAATATTCCCATACCCATCGTCTTTTCTAATAACGGTCGCTGTCAATTCATCGCCCACCTTAACATCAGCTTTCATGGAAAAAGCAGGATCATTGCTCATTTCTTCTAAGGGAATGATACCTTCTGCATAATAGTTCAAATCAATAATTACTTCTGTATCGCTCACACCTATAACGGTTCCTGTCAATAAATCGCCTTCCGCAATGACCTGAAAAGAAGACTCTAACGCAGAAGCATAATCTTCCATCTTTTCTATTACTTCCACTTTTTCTTCAGTCATTTCAGAATCCATTTTATTTATTTCAATTTCTTCGCTCATATTTTTCCTCCCAGTTTAATTTTCTTTAAATTCTATTTCGTGTGCAGTAAAAAAATTGCGAATCGTGTTATCCCATGCATGCTCAAGTGATTTATCCATCGTAAAAATATTTAAAGAAGTAGAAGTAATACAGGTTAAAGCATTATCATCATATCGGATATTTAGGATAAGACCATTGATAGTATCTGCAGTAAATAGAGAACTTATTTCAGACGCAGATTTTAATAAGAACCCATCGGTATCTTCCACAGAAAATTGAAAAGTAAATTTAAAATTAAGCGGTGTTCGTTTTCCTTTAATCAGATCAAAACAAATAGGTTTCAGTGTTTTCCAAGAAGACATGGTCGGAAATGAAAGAGCAGTATCATCATCAGTATCATTTACAGAAGTTGCTGAGGAATAAAATTTTTGATTGATATGCCCATTTATGTGAAAGGTGTTATATGTTGTAATTAGAATTTCAGAGACCAAAAAAGAATCAAACGTTGAAGCATTATCAAAAAGAAGTTTTGCCATAAATCCTTTTACGTCTATAATTTTTAATGAAATCAAGGTATCTCCTCCAGCAGAACGATATAAATGAGTAACAAATAAAAACCAAATGGTTGCAACTAAGTATACCATAGCAGATAGCAAAAGAAAAACGAAAATCGTTTTCATGTTACAAAAAAAGAAGTATAATTAGTCTAGTAAAATGAAAGAAGGAATGCATCATGAAAGAGGCAGATCAATTATTAAAACTGATTAGTGAGGCAACATCACCGTTTCATGCCGTAAAAGCTGCTATACAGCAATTAGAAGCAGCAGGCTTTGAAGAATGCAAACTAGGTGAGGAGTGGAAGCTGGAAAAGGGACATAAATACTATATGGCACATCATGGCTCTACTTTGATTGCTTTTCATATTGGAAGTGAAGCAGATGCAGTAGAGGGTCAGCTTAGAATTGCAGCAGCACATACTGATTTTCCATGTCTGCGCATTAAACCCAACCCTGAGATGAAGGAAAACAATTATGTACGTGTTAATGCAGAGGTTTACGGAGGTGCAATTTTGAACACATGGCTTGACAGGCCACTATCTGTCGCAGGTAGAATTGCATTAAAGTCAAATGATGTATTTAAGCCAACCATGCAACTGGTTTGTGTCAAACGTCCCATTTTAACAATTCCGAATCTGGCAATTCACCTGAATAAAGAAATCAATAAAGGAATAGAGTTAAATAAACAGACAGATATGATTCCGATTGCTGGTGTGATAGAGGAAGAACTAAATAAAAAAGCAGGGGACAGTGAAAAATGTTCTTTCTTTATGGATTGTATTGCACAGGAGTGTGGGGTAGACCCAGAAGAAATATTAGATTATGAGTTGACAGTATACTGTGCAGAAGAAGGACAATATATTGGTGTTAATCAGGATTTCATATCGGCGCCGAGAATTGATAACATGACTTCAGTACAGGCATGCCTAACTGCCATTATCGAAGCGTCCAGAGAGGATGGTATTGATTTAATTGCATTATTTGATCACGAAGAAATTGGAAGTAAGACAAAGCAAGGCGCTGGCTCAATGTTGCTAGCCATGATCTTGGAAAAAATGTATCTCTCGTTGGGCAAAAATCATATTGCATTTACTGAAGCTATGGCTAAAGGGCTGTTTCTATCAGTGGATGTAGGACATGCCTATCATCCCAATCAAAAAGATAAGTATGATCCTGTCAATAAAATTTCGCTTAATTCGGGAGTCTGTTTGAAAGAGGCAGCAGGACAGTCATATGCGACCGATGCTGAGGGAATTGCAATTATACAACAGCTTTTACTAAAACATCAAATTCCTTATAAGAAATTCGTGAATCGTTCAGATGGAACAAGTGGTAGTACGTTTGGAAGTATTGCTTCATCGATGCTCCCTATGACAACTGTTGATGTTGGAATCCCTTTGCTTGCGATGCATTCGGCTAGAGAACTGATGGGCAGTAAAGATCAAAAAAGTATAACAGATCTAGTAAGAGCATTGTTTCTTGCATAAAATTATGAATATTATGAGGAATAATGTATAAACAATATGTAAAAAGGTGAAATTTCCTCTTTTCAAAACTTATGAGACATGCTAGTATATATAGTAATGAAAACTACATGAAATATTTTTGGATTTTTTCATGTAAAGAATATTAATATAAAAGAGAAAGTGTAGGGTATTTACATGGAAATGAATGGGGCAATTGAGTCATTTAAGATTATTCTTGATAGTTGTGGAGAACTTCCGAAGGAATTGAAGTGTGATAAAAGGTTTGTAAATGTTCCTTTATCAATAAGAATCGGTGATGAGACAATTATTGATGATGACAGTTTTGATCAGGCGAGTTTTTTAAAAAAAGTAGCTAAATGGCCCACGTCGCCGCAGTCTTCATGCCCTTCACCTGAGAGCTATATGAATGAAATAAAAGGTGATGCAGATAATGTTTTTATAATTACTTTGTCCGAGAAATTGTCAGGTTCCTGTGGATGTGCTAAATTAGCGATGCAATTATATCAAGAAGAATATCAAGACAAAGTGAAGAATATTTATGTATTTAATTCTAAGTCAGCCTCTTGTGGAGAGACGCAGATTGCATTAAAGATAATGGATTGTATCAAAGAGGGAATGGATTTTAAGCTGACGGTGCATACGGTTGAAAAGTTTATTGATGAGATGCATACATATTTCGTATTAGAAACCTTGGAACATTTGAGAAAGAATGGAAGACTTACAGGTGTTAAGGCACTGGTAGCAAGCACATTAAATATTAAGCCGGTTATGGCGGCGACGGATGAAGGTGACATCCAGCAATTAGATAAAGCGCGAGGAATCAATAAGGCGCTCAAAAAGATGATAAATATTATACAGAGGGATATTACAGAATCTAGCGATAAGCGGCTCGCTATAGCACATTGCAATTGTATGGAACGTGCAATGATGATAAAAGAAGAGATCATAAAGATCATGAAGGTTAAGGAAGTTGTCATATTGAACACTGCAGGAATCAGTAGTCTCTATGCCGGAGATGGCGGAATTATTGTGACAATATAATTGCAGGAAACAGGATTACATAAACCTGATCGTATAGGGAGAAAAAAAGATTATACTAATTGTTATTATAAAATGTACTAATAATAATAGTGGGATTCCAATTACAAATACTTTGTGCCTTGTTTTATGCCGAAATGTATACATACCAATCCAAGCACCGAGACTGCCACCAATCAATGCAACTAAAATCAAGGTAGATTCGGGAATGCGCCAAGTTTGTTTTCGAGCCTTACTTTTATCGATACCCATAAGTACAAAATCAACTATATTTATTATAAGAAAGTAACAGATAATCAAAAGAATGACAATGTTCATAGGAAAGCTCCTTTCACAAGTATCTCTTGAAAATATAGTATCATACAATTGCCTATATATGCAATAATGAAAGACGCCAATATTAAGGCGTCTTTCCCTATTGCAAAACTATTTGATAAGGCTATTTCTCCTTGTTTTGTGCCTCTGCCATTTTCATAGCACGAACCTTCAGAGGTAAACCGAACAGATTGATAAAGCCCTCAGCATCATGATGATCATATAACGCACCTGTCGTAAAGGAAGCGAGTGATTCACTATAAAGAGAATAGGGTGAAGTTGTTCCAGCTTTAATAATATTACCCTTATAAAGTTTGAAATTTACTTCTCCAGTTACATATTGTTGTGTTGACTCAATAAAAGCTTGTACCGCTTCACGCAGAGGCGTAAACCATTTTCCTTCATAAACAATATCAGCATATTTGTTGCCCATTTCTTTTTTCACTGTGTAAGTTGCGCGGTCGAGAATCAATTCTTCTAATTGCTGATGTGCTTCCATAAGTATAGTTCCACCAGGCGTTTCATATACACCACGTGACTTCATGCCGACAACACGGTTTTCTACAATATCAATAATACCGACACCATGTTTTCCACCAAGCTTATTTAACGCTTTGATGATTTCGGAAACCTTCATATTTTTCCCATTTAAAGTTTTAGGTATACCACCTTCAAAAGTCATTTTTACATATTCTCCTTCATCAGGCGCTTTTTCAGGAGCCACACCAAGTACCAATAAGTGATCATAGTTTGGCTCGGCAGCAGGATTTTCAAGTTCAAGGCCCTCATGACTGATATGCCATAAGTTGCGATCACGGCTGTAACTATTATCTGCAGAAAAAGGTAAGTCAATTCCATGTGCCTTGCAATAATCGATTTCTTCTTCGCGGGAACTCATACCCCAGGTCTCGTTACAGCGCCAAGGTGCAATGATTTTAAGGTCAGGTGCTAATGCCTTAATTCCAAGTTCAAAACGGACCTGATCATTTCCTTTGCCAGTAGCGCCATGACAAATGGCAGTAGCGCCTTCTTTTCTGGCAACTTCCACAAGTCGTTTTGCAATAACGGGGCGAGCCATGGATGTGCCGAGTAAATATTTGTTTTCATAAACTGCATTTGCCTGTACACATGGAACGATATACTCATCACAAAATTCATCTACCAAATCCTCAATGTATAATTTAGTAGCACCTGATAATCTGGCACGTTCTTCTAAACCGTCCAATTCACTTTCTTGACCGACATCAACACACACACATATGACCTCATAGTCGTAGTTCTCCTTTAGCCAAGGAATGATTGCTGTTGTATCAAGCCCTCCTGAGTAAGCTAAAATAACTTTTTCTTTCATCGAATAAAACCTCCTATTTTGATATTGATATACATTTTTATATTCTATTATAAATGTCTGAACATAAATATACATCATAAAGATAAATAATGCAAGCAAAAATGCATAAATGTATCAAAATATGCATAAAAGTAAAAAAATAATAAAATATATTGCAAAAAACGAATCATAGATGTATAATTATGCAATCAAGGAGCCTTGTTGAATTTGAATAAGGAATACGATATGATAGATAAAGTGAAAAGCAGGAGGAAAGATTATGATTTACGCAGGAATTATTGGAGCAACTGGATATGCAGGGAACGAACTTGTCAGAATACTGTCAAATCACCCAGAAGTTAAAATTAGATGGTATGGTTCCAGAAGTTATATAGATAAGAAGTATTATGAAGTATTTGGTAATATGTTTCAGATTGTTGAAGATATTTGTAAAGATGACAATTTGGCGGAGCTGGTCGAAAAAGTAGATGTTATTTTTACAGCAACACCACAGGGCTTTCTTGCTTCTGTATTAGATAAAGAGATGTTATCAAAAGTAAAAATAATTGATTTAAGTGCTGATTACCGAATAGAAGATGTTAGTATTTATGAAGAATGGTATGGAATAGAACACAAGTCTCCTGAACTGATTAAGGAGGCGGTATATGGACTTTGTGAGGTTAATCGTGAAAAAATTAAAGAAACACAGCTTGTCGCAAATCCAGGTTGCTATACGACCTGTTCTATTTTAACAGTAGCTCCACTTTTAGCAGAAAAGATGATTGAACCACAGTCCATTATCATTGATGCAAAATCGGGTGTATCAGGAGCTGGTCGAGGCACTAAGATGCAGAATTTATTTTGTGAAGTCAATGAAAACATGAAAGCCTATAGTGTATTGACACATCGTCACACACCTGAAATAGAAGAGCAGCTTAGTAATGCGGCGGGTGAATCGATTAAAATTATTTTTACGCCACATCTAGTTCCAATGAATCGAGGTGTTCTTGTAACAGCTTACGCTAACCTTAAAGCAGAAGTGTCTTATGAAACAGTAAAGCAGGCTTATGATAAGTACTATGGGGATGAAAAGTTCGTACGTGTACTTGATCAGGATATATGTCCAGAAACAAAATGGGTAGAGGGCAGCAATTATGTGGATGTTAATTTTAAAATAGATACGAGAACCAATCGTATTATCATGATGGGGGCACTTGATAATGTGGTTAAGGGCGCAGCAGGTCAGGCAGTGCAGAATATGAATCTGATGTTTGGATTTGAAGAATCCATGGGACTTACTATGGTCCCCATGTTTCCTTAAACGGTGGGCAAGGGGTATTGATATAATATTATGACATAGGAACGAACGTGAGCAGATTGGTGGTGGGTAAGGTGAAATATATGATAAGAGTAATGATGCAGGAAGACTATGATGAGGTGTATCAGTTGTGGACATCGATTAAGGGATTTGCAATAAGAAGCATAGATGATTCAAGAGAAGGGATTTCCATATTTCTAAAAAGAAATCCAACGACAAGTGTTGTGGCGGTTGAAGATGAAAAAGTAGTTGGTAGCATTTTGTGCGGTCACGATGGAAGAAGAGGATGCTGCTACCATGTATGTGTTGCACCAGATTATAGAAGAAGAGGAATCGGAAAATCAATGGTAGTACATGCAATGGAAGCATTATATAAAGAAAATATAAATAAAGTTTCTCTGATTGCATTTACAAAGAATGATGTTGGAAATGCCTTTTGGAATCAAATAGGCTGGACGAGACGTGAAGATTTGAATTATTATGATTTTGCGCTTAACAAAGAAAATATTATCGAATATAATAAATAAATTCTGGGGAGGAATAAGAATATGAGTTATGAAGTAATAGAAGGTGGTGTAACTGCGGCAAAAGGATTTTCTGCTACAGGAACAGAAGCTGGCATTAAATATAAAAACCGTAAGGATATGGCAATGATTTTCAGCGAAAAGCCATGTGTGGCGGCAGCAACCTTTACGACAAACGTTGTGAAAGCAGCACCGGTAAAGTGGGATCAAAAAATCGTGGAGCATGCGCCATTTTTACAGGCAGTTGTCGTGAATGCCGGAATTGCAAATGCATGCACGAAGGAACAAGGGATGGAAGCATGTAAGATAACAGCACAGACCGTAGGAAAACTATTGCATATTCCAGAAGAGGCAGTGGCAATTGGCTCAACAGGAGTCATAGGTGCGCAACTCCCCCTAGACAAGATTAAAGCAGGCGTTGAAAAAATGATTCCAAGACTTGGAAGCAGTTTAGCCGACGGATTACTGGCAGCCGAGTCAATAATGACGACAGATACGGTATCTAAAGAGGTTGCGGTAACCTTTTTATTAAGCGGTAAAGTGGTGACAATGGGCGGCATGTGCAAAGGGTCAGGTATGATTCACCCGAATATGTGCACTCTACTCGCATATCTTACTACAGATATTGCAATTTCAAAGGAGCTTTTGGCGAGAGCATTGAAAGAAGATGTACAAGATACCTTTAACATGATATCAATAGATGGCGACACGTCTACAAACGATACACTACTTATATTGGCAAATGGTATGGCGGGCAATCCTGAAATCAATATGGAGAACGAGGATTATGCAATTTTTTGCGAGGCACTTCATTATATTAATGTGACATTAGCAAAGAAAATTGCTGGTGATGGCGAAGGCGCAACAGCCTTAATAGAAGTCAAGGTCATCAATGCTGATACAAAGGAGAATGCAAAACTGCTCAGCAAATCAGTAATAACATCATCATTAACAAAAGCAGCGGTTTTTGGGCATGATGCAAATTGGGGGAGAATTCTTTGCGCGATGGGTTACTCTGGTGCGCAATTTGATCCTGAAAATATTGATTTATATTTTAGTGGAAATGGACAAAGTATACTGATTTATAGTGATGGACTTGCAAATGATTATAGTGAAAAAGAAGCAGCAGATATATTATCTTCGCAAGAAGTGACTTTTACTGTAGATATGAAAGCTGGCAAGTCATCTGCGACAGCATGGGGCTGCGATCTGACATATGATTACATTAAGATAAATGCAGACTATAGAAGCTAATGATAGAGGCAAATGATAGAGATTAACGATAGAAGCTAACGACAGAAGCAAATGATAAAGGCTAATGATAGAAGCTGATGATAGAATGCAGGAGGAAAATAAGATGGACTATATGAATGAAAATTTACATAAAGCGGAGGTACTGATAGAGGCACTTCCTTATATTCAGCGGTTTAACAGAAAGGTAATTGTGGTTAAATATGGCGGGAGTGTCATGACAGAAGAAGAGTTAAAGAAAAATGTTATAAAAGATGTTATTCTTTTAAAACTGGTTGGCTTTAAGCCAATTGTCGTACATGGCGGTGGAAAAGAGATTAGCCGTTGGGTCGGTAAAATAGGCATGGAACCCAAATTTGTCAACGGACTTCGGGTGACGGATGAAGAAACAATGGAAATTGCCGAAATGGTACTGGGGAAGGTAAATAAGTCACTTGTTACAATGGTGCAGGAGCTTGGTGTAAAAGCAGTCGGAATCAGTGGTAAGGATGGTGGACTTTTGACCGTCGATAAGAAGTATTCTGAAGGGGAAGATATTGGATTTGTAGGCGAAATAACAAGCGTAAACACGAAAATACTTGAGAATTTGCTGGATAATGATTTTCTTCCAATTGTGGCACCAATAGGGTTGGATGAAAAATTCAATACTTATAATATTAATGCAGACGATGTTGCCTGTGCAATAGCAAAGGCAATGAGTGCAGATAAATTGGCATTCCTTACTGATATTGAAGGTGTCTATAAAGATCCACTAGACAAGAGCAGTTTTATTTCCAGACTGACTGTTAGCGAAGTGGAGGATTTAATTGCAAAAGGATATATTGGCGGAGGAATGCTACCAAAACTTAATAACTGTACGGATGCAATAAAGAGTGGGGTTAAAAGGGTACATATTCTGGATGGAAGAAAACCGCATAGTCTATTAGTTGAGTTTTTCACAAATACTGGTATAGGAACTATGTTTTTTCCTGATGATGCAAAAGACGAATTATTATAAAAGGTGGGAGATAAATATGACACAGCAACAATATATAGATGAGGCGGAAAATGTACTGCTTCATACATACAATCGGTATCAAATTGTATTTGAAAAAGGAGAAGGGGTTTATCTCTATGATACCGATGGAAAAAGGTATCTGGATTTTATGGCAGGTATAGGTGTGCATGCATTTGGTCACAGCAATCATGCATTAAGTGATGTACTGAAGGAGCAGCTTGATAAATTAGTACATATATCAAATCTGTACTATAGTATGCCATTAATTGAAGCAGCCAAGAAAGTAACAAAAGCAGCAAGAATGGATCGTGTTTTTTTTACAAATAGTGGGGCGGAAGCGATTGAAGGTGCTATAAAAGCAGCCTTGAAGTATGCATATATAAAAAAAGGAACTGCCAATAGTGAAATCATTGCCATGGAGAATTCTTTTCATGGAAGGACATTAGGGGCATTATCTGTAACTGGCAATGAAAAATACCGTGCACCATTTACGGCTTTTTGTGGTATGGTAAAGTATGCACAGTTCAATGATCTGGAAAGTGTAAAGGCTTTGCTAAATGACAGAACATGTGCTATTATTTTAGAGCCGGTGCAGGGTGAAGGTGGAATTTATCCAGCCGATCCAAAATTCTTGAAAGAACTGAAGCAGATTTGTGAAGAACGTGATATACTCTTAATATTTGATGAAATTCAATGTGGTATGGGACGCTGTGGTGAAATGTTTGCATGGCAGAAATATGGCATTAAACCAGATATTATGACAGCCGCCAAAGCACTTGGTGGGGGGATGCCGGTCGGTGCATTTTTAATGACACAAAGAGTGGCTGAGAAGTCTCTGGTTGCAGGGGATCATGGCTCAACATATGGAGGTAACCCTATCGTTACCACGGCAGTAAGTAAGGTGTTTGATATTTTTGAAGAAGAAGATATTATTCGTCATGTAAATGAGATAACTCCTTATTTAGAAGAGAAACTACAGCATTTAACAGAGCAGTTTGCATGCATTGAAACACATCGTGGAATGGGACTTATGCAGGGAATTGTTTTTAATAAGCCAGTTGGTGAAATCGTAAACCGAGCAATTGAGAAAGGTCTTTTAGTCATTACAGCAGGACCCAATATCATACGGTTGGTACCACCACTTATTATTACCAAGGAAAACATTGACGATATGATTGCAATACTTGAAAAAAGTATAGAGTAAAAAAGCTGCTAAGAACGGTTGCAGGGAGAATTATAGTTATGAATCAGTCACCGAAAATTCTATCATTAATTATGGTCATGGCATTGCTTGGTGGAATGCTTTATTTTAGTATGTCTGATGCGGGTACGGCGTCAAGAGTTTCCAGACTCATGCTGGTAGGGGATGAAGTTGTGGATACCACCAAAGAAGAAAGAGCAAATGATGGGCCGCTTATTCTATGGTATGCTGAAGAAGACCTTTCTGATTATCTGAATAGTATGGCACTTTCCTATTATGAAGAGTACGGAATAAAAGTAACGCCGATACTTGTATCAGGCGTGGAATATTTGGAGCAGATTAATCGAGTTTCAGTCAACGATGAAAGCTTTCCAGATTTATATATTACAAGTAATGACAATTTGATGAAGGCTTCTATGGCGGGATTGGCAGCACCAATAGAAGGACATGAAGATATGATTGTGCCACAGTACTATCCACAGACGGCACTACATGCTATAGCATGTGATGATACTTATGTGGCCTATCCATTCTATTATGAGACCAATTTTTTTCTGTATAACAAGACATTTATGGCTGATCTTGCTGAGCAAGCCATAGAGACGGAGGCAGATTTAAAAGAAGCAGAAGCTGCGATGGCGGAACTGAATGAAGAAGGGCCAGAAACCGATGCAGAAGAGGTTTCAACAAATGAGTTAGATGGCGAGGCGGATGGAGATAATATAGAAACAACGGAAGAAGGAGTTGCGGAAGAGTCTTATGCACTTTCTGATGAAGTATTACAGCAGATGTCTACTATGATTCCGTCTACGATTGATGATATTCTGGCATTTGCTGATAATTATGATGCGCCTGAAACAGTTGAGTATGTATTCAAATGGGATGTATCTGATATATTTTATAATTACTTTTTTGTAGGTAATTATATTAATGTTGGTGGTGAAAACGGTGATAATAATGCAGATTTTAATGTTTACAATCAAGAGACAGTAGACTGTCTGCAGGTATATCAAGACCTAAACCAGTTTTTTTCTATTGATACTAAGGAAGTAAACTATGATTCAATTTTGAAAGAATTTATAGAGGGAAAAACAGTTTTTACGGTAGCGACAACGGATGCAATTGCTAAGATTGAAGAGGCAAAGGCTAGAGATGAATTCGATTATGAGTATGGAGTAGCGGTATTGCCTGATTTAAATAGTCAATTAAAGGCTAGAGGCTTGTCTGTGACAAGTGTAGTTGCTGTTAATGGCTATTCAAAGAGGCAACAGGAAGCAAATGATTTTGCATATTACTTAACGTATGAGAACTTAGATACCTTATATAACCGCGCGGGTAAGATGGCGTGCCGTTATGGCGTGGAATATGAGAATAAAGAAATAAATAACACCATGCTGGAATATCAGAAGTCAGTTTCTTTACCTAAAATGATTGAGGCAAGTAATTTCTGGGTGCAATTGGAGATTACATTTACCAAGGTCTGGACGGGAAGTGATCCAGAGGAAGAATTGCTTGCATTATCGAAACAGATGGGCAGCCAGATTGATGAAATAGGGTATCATATTCCAACACAGGAAAGCATCAGTGCTGGAGCAGATGATGATGTGAAATAGAAAGAGTTAAAATAGTCATTGTAATTAAATGTAAGAATTGATACAATAGAAATACGGGCATAGAGGGGGCTCTTATAGTCGAAAGGATTTGTTGATTATAGGAGGACTATGTGGTGAGATATCTAAGAATATTCGTGATTGCATCTATGCTACTGACAGGTTGCCTAGGCTGCTCAAATAGTCAGAAAAATGTGATGCAGACTGTAGATTTAAAATCGATTACAGCAGAAGAAACAACGAGTGATGCCATTGAAATAAATGTGGAGCAAGTATCGGATGACAATATAAGCGCTATGGAAGAACCTATCGAAAAAGCAGAAATATTTGTATATGTATGCGGAGCAGTTCAAAATGCTGGGGTATATTCATTCCCTGATAGTACGCGTATCTATGAAGCAATTATGCAGGCAGGTGGTTATGCAGAGGGTGCCGCTGAGGAGTATTTGAATCAGGCAGAGATAGTATATGATGGTCAGCGAGTGTATGTACCGACGACAAAAGAAGTAGCAGAAAAAAAAGTAGCATTTGTTGCGGAGGAAGACGTAAAAGCAATATCACACACAGCTGTGAATGAAAATGCTAGTAATCTAATCAATATCAATACAGCAACTGCTGAGCAACTGATGACACTATCAGGTGTGGGAGAGGCAAAGGCAAAAAGTATTATTTCATACAGAGAGATAAACGGAGTTTTTACCGAGATAGAGGATATTATGAAGGTGGAAGGTATTAAAGAAGGGATGTTTGCTAAGATTAAGAATGCGATTACTGTTCGTTAGATGAGGCAGAAACATCTCAAACATAGAATGAGAGGAATAAAATGAGTAGAGTATTAGTGGTAGATGATGAGAAATTGATTGTGAAGGGAATTCGTTTTAGCCTTGAGCAGGATGGTATGGAAGTTGATTGCGCCTATGATGGAGAAGAAGCACTTCAATACGCTAGAAGTAATCAATATGATATTGTATTATTGGATTTAATGCTTCCTAAATTATCTGGACTTGAAGTATGTCAACAAATCAGAGAGTTTTCAGCAGTTCCAATTGTTATGTTAACTGCAAAGGGCGAAGACATGGATAAAATCCTAGGGTTAGAATATGGTGCAGATGACTATATTACAAAGCCCTTTAATATTCTTGAAGTAAAAGCAAGAATTAAGGCAATTATGCGTCGTACCATTAAGAAGCAAGATAGTAAAGTCAGACCTTCAATAGTAGAAGAAGGGGATATGAAGCTTGATTTAGAGGGTAAAAGAGTATATATTGCCGGAAGAGAGATTAACCTGACAACGAAAGAGTTTGATGTGCTTGAACTGCTTGTTACAAATCCAAACAAAGTATTTAGTAGAGAAAGTCTTTTAAAAATTGTCTGGGGTTCTGATTATCCAGGAGATGTAAGAACGGTTGATGTGCATATTAGGCGACTGCGTGAGAAGATTGAAGAAAATCCGAGTGAGCCAAAGTATGTACATACCAAATGGGGGATTGGGTATTACTATGCTTAAATATTTATTTTCAAATATCAGATCAGAGGTGTTTATCGTTTTTAAAAGAATTAAAAATCGACTGAGTAGAATAAGATTGTTACGTAGCTTAAAGTTAAGGATTTTTTTGATTATATTGGCGGTGGGTATCATTCCCAGCGCCATTATGCACTTTGCGATATTAGACAATTATGAAGAGCGGGCTGTGAGCCTCCGTGTATTAGAGGTACAGAGCCAATGCAAAATTCTTGCAAATCACCTGATTGCTTACAATTATTTGTCGGATACTTCATCAGAAGTAGTAAATAGCGAATTAGAGCAACTGTCAAATTTTTATGATGGTCGAATTTTGATTATTGATAACAATTTCAAAATTATTAAGGATACCTATGCAATTAGTGAAGGCAAAACAATTATAGCCGAAGAAGTAATCAAATGTTTTAATGGCGAAGCAATTACGAATTATGATGAGGATAACCAATATATTGAAATGACAGTACCAATCAGTGATGCAGAAACACAAGAGATTTTCGGAGTTATGTTAACCAGCGTATCGACAGACAGTATTGTAGACAGTATAGAAATACTAGGGGGAAAGGCATTGATTTTGGAATTCGCCATGGCGATCATGATATTTGCCTTGGCATATATACTTGCAATGGTCTTATTCCGTCCTTTTAATAGGATTATTAATGCCATTAACAAGGTGAAAGAAGGATTTACGGAGGATGAAATATCGGTTCCGGACTATTTGGAGACAGAATCCATTACGAATGCATTCAATCAGATGCTGGCCAGAATGAAGGTACTTGATACCTCCAGACAGGAATTTGTATCCAACGTATCGCATGAATTAAAGACGCCTCTTACCTCGATGAAGGTACTTGCAGATTCATTATTACAACAGGAGCATGTTCCATCTGAACTTTATAAGGAATTTATGGAGGATATAGCAAGAGAGATAGATCGAGAAAATAGTATCATCAATGATTTACTGTCTCTTGTTAAAATGGACAAGACGGAAGCAAAGCTTAATATTGAAGCAATTGATATTGAGGAATTGTTGGAATCAATATTGAAGCGCCTTCGCCCTATTGCTGAGAAAAAAAATATTGAGTTGATATTGGAGAGTGTACGTGAGGTTACGGCAGAAGTAGATGAGGTTAAATTCACATTGGCTTTAACCAACTTAATCGAAAATGCAATAAAGTATAATAAGGAGAATGGTTGGGTGCAAGTGACACTTGATGCAGACCATCAGTTTTTCACAGTGAAAATCGCGGATTCAGGAATTGGAATACCGGAAGATGAGCGTACGCATATCTTTGAAAGATTCTATAGAGTAGATAAGTCTCATTCGACAGAAATAGAAGGAAGCGGTTTAGGTCTGTCCATTACTAGAAATGCGATTCTTATGCATCGTGGCTCCATAAAGGTCGCGAGTGGAGAAGAAGGTGGTACTATATTTACTGTAAAACAGCCAATTAATTTTGCTGGTGTATAGAAGTGAACGGAAGGAAACAGATTATGAAAAGAATTGAAACGATAATAACAGTAGTAATATTGTTGATTTTAACGGCTGGTTGTAGTCAAGCATCAGGCGATGAGACAGTATCGAAGTATTATGCGTATTACATTAATAAGAGTGAAACAAAAGTAGTGGCAGAACCATACGATGCGGAGAGCGATACGATTGAAGAATTAGTATTGGAATTCTTGTCTGTGCTTGAGACAGATCCTGCTAATACGGAACTAAAGAAACCAATAGACAGCAAGGTCAATTTATTGGACTACTATTTAGACGAGGGGCAGTTGGTTATTGACTTTGATGAAAAATATAATGATGCAGAAAAAGCGAAAGAAGTTTTATGCAGAGCAGCAATTGTGCGTACTATGACGCAGATTGAAGGTGTGGACTGTGTTTCTTTTCGCGTAAATGGTGAGCCATTGCTAGACTCAAACAAGCAACCAATTGGCGTGATGACAGCAGCTAATTTTATTGATAATACAGGTAAAGAAATCAACACATATGAAAAAACAAATCTGCAATTATATTTTGCCGATGAAGAAGGCGAGGGATTAGTAGCTACCATGGAAACGGTTGCGTATAGTAGTAATATTTCTATGGAGAAACTAGTTGCCGAAAATGTTATTGCTGGGCCAAAAGGAGAAGACGCCTATCCGACGATATCGCCAGACACAAAAATACTAGGGGTTACAGCAAAAGATGGTATTTGCTACATAAATTTGAGTAAAGAATTTCTTGTAATTAATTATCCTGTTTCTGAAGAGGTAATTGTATATTCTTTAGTCAATTCATTAACAGAATTGCCAAATATTAATAAAGTCCAAATATCAGTAGAGGGTGATTCTGAAGTTAATTTTGGAGATCGTATTGCCCTAACAACTGTATTTGAAAGAAATTTGGAACTGGTAAGTAAATAGAAGAGTATGAATCACACATATTATAGAAGAAAGGTATTGATATGCTAAAAAGGCCAATGTGTCTGATTAGTCTGGCATTTGTTGTTGTCATTTATATCGTATTACACATCATGCCCCCGCCAGAGTCTGTATCGACAGTGAAAGACGGAGAACATATTTGTATATCAGGTCAGGTTTATCAGAAAGAATGTAAAAATGGGAAATATGCCATTTATCTTAAGAAATCAGTCATCTCAGAAATAGTCGAAGAAACAAATCAAACTTATAAAACAATTGTATATTTAGATGATATTGAGGGAGCAAAAAAAATTAAGTATGGCGCCTTTGTAAAAGTGACGGGAAATCTAAACTATTTTGCGAAAGCAGAAAATGAAGGGCAATTTGATGCCAGTACTTATTACAAAATATTAGGCGTTGATTTTTCGGTTAATCAAGCAATAGTGATGGAGACGAGTGAAGAATATAATATATTTAGAGAGAACTTATATATATTTCGCGAGAGGATAAAAGACGTATTTAAAGCAAACCTGCCTGAGAAAGAGGCAGGGATTATGCAGGCATTGATACTTGGAGATAAGGGGGAATTGTCCCCAGAAATAAAAGATCTTTATATGCGAGCAGGAATTTCCCATATTCTTAGCCTATCAGGACTGCATATAGCGACGGCAGGATTATGTGTACTTACGCTTTTGCGAAAATGTGGTTTTAGATTAATCCTCGCGAGTACATGTAGTGTGGTGTTAATACTTGGATATGGATTGATGACCGGATTAGGAACATCTACAACTAGAGCACTAATTATGTTTTTTCTCAGTGTGCTTGCCATGTGTACGGGCAGGGCTTATGATATCCTGTCAGCAGTATCGCTCTCAGCAGTTTTGATATTAATTGAGAACCCATTATATTTGTATCATACTGGATTTCAACTATCTTTTGGAGCAATCATGGGCATTGGGTTGCTTTATCCTTGTCTTATAACTATAATTCCATCTCAAAATAAATTTTTTCAGACTATGCTGTTAAATATTTCCATACAACTTGTTACACTGCCTATTGTTTTATGGTGCTTCTTTTCATTCCCGGTTTATGGGATTGCAGTAAATCTGCTGATTGTTCCACTAGTTGCAGTCATACTTGCATTGGGATTCTTAGGTGGGCTGACTGGTCTTATATTAAAGGCTATAGGGATTGTCTTTTTGTTACCCTGCAAATATATCCTATGGTTTTATGAAAAGGTCTGTTATTTTTCAACGAATGTGCCAGGGAGTACATGGATCACAGGTAGACCAAAGGTATGGGCCATTGTAGTATTTTATATAACCCAAATTGTTATGATGATCGTTATTTCTAGGTTGCATGACAGATATAAGTATATCGATTTGAAACAAGAAAAAAATAAAGCAAGATATAAATATGAGCGAAGACGCATAGGTTTAGCCTTCATAATAGTTACATCAATTTCTATCGCAATGCTGACATATAGGGAAACAGAGGAAATAAAAATAACCATGTTGTCAGTTGGGCAAGGGGAATGTAACATCATTCATGGAAGTCGCATCCCCACCATAATGATTGATGGTGGAAGCTCTGACGTGTCAGAGGTGGCAAAATATCGTATCATTCCCTATTTAAAAGCTAATAAGCTCAACAATATTGATTGCATTATCGTATCACATTGTGATGATGATCACATCAATGGGATTTTGGAATTGCTTCAAACGCCGCAATCTGGGATTCATGTGAAGCAACTGGTGTTACCCAAAATAGTGCTCAAATATAGTAATGATCATTATAAAGAAATTCTGCAAATAGCAGAGGCACGTGGGATAGAAGTGTATGTGGTTGAAAAAGGGAATAGGATACCGAGTGGTTCCATTATGTTTGAATGCCTCAATCCATCCTTAAGCAGATCAACAGAGGATATCAATGACAATTCTATTGTATTGCATATGCTTTATCAGCAAACAGACAAGAATCTTTCCCTGAGTGCATTATTTACTGGTGATATCAGCAGCGAGATAGAACAGGAAATATTGGCAGACGTGAAGGACTGCAATATTCTTAAGGTTGCACATCATGGTTCAAAAAGCGCTACCTGTGAAAAATTTTTAGATGCTGCAAATCCAGAAATTGCACTAATATCTGCAGGAAAGAATAATTCATATGGACACCCTCATGAGGAAACAATTTCACGTTTGCAAACATGTAAAAATATGAAAGATAATCAATCGATTTACATAACATATAATACGGGACAAATAGACATCACAATGAACGAGGGATTGCTGAAAATTAGAAGTTTTATATTGGATTCTCAAATAAAATGATATATAATAAAAAAACAACGAGGGCGATAGTATGAAAAGTATTATTGAGGATATAAAAAATAATGAATACAAATCGGTATATTTGCTTTATGGTGAAGAAGCATATTTGCGGAAACAATATAAGAATAAATTAAAAGAAGCTTTATCCGTTTCTGGCGATACGATGAATTATTGCTATTATGAGGGTAAAGATATCAATATGCGTGCAGTGATTGATATGGCGGAAACGATGCCCTTTATGGCGTCACAAAGATTAATTATAATAGAGAACAGTGGTTTATTTAAGTCAGCAGATGAAAATATGGCAGCGTATATGCATGAAATACCGGAGACAACCTATTTTGTGTTTGTTGAGTCTGAGGTCGATAAGCGCAGTAAAATGTTCAAAGCGGTAAAGAGTGTGGGTAGGGCGGTTGAAATGCCACGTCAGGATGAAACTGTACTGAAACGTTGGATTTTGAGTATTTTAAAAAAAGAGAATAAAAGTATTAAGGAGACAACTTTAAACCTTTTTTTATCCAGAGCTGGCGACGATATGGAAATTATTAAGAACGAACTGGAAAAGCTTGTTTGTTATACACTGGAGAAAGAAGTGATTTCAGAGACAGATGTTGAAGCAGTCTGTGCAGTTACGATTATTGGGAAAATATTCAGCATGGTTGATGCAATAGCTGAAAAAAGGCAGTCTGCAGCGTTATCGTTATACTACGATCTATTGGCATTAAAAGAACCACCAATGAGAATTATGTTTATGATTGCCAGACAGTTCAATCTGCTGATGCAGGTGAAGGAGCTTCGCGGCGCCGGATATGATAGTGCAATCATAGCAGAAAAAACAGGTTTACATAAATTTGTTGTCAGCAAACATATTGCGCAGTCCGGAAAATTTAAAAATGAAATGTTGAGAGAGGCGGTCATAGGTTGTGTCGATGCGGAAGAGGCAGTAAAAACCGGTAAAATGAGTGATACTATGAGCGTGGAATTGTTAATTATTAAATACAGTAGCCAATGAATAATAAAGAAAGAGGTGTCAGGTATGGATGATTTTCAAAAAGTAGTGCAGAGTGTCGTGGACAAGGCAAAAGAACTAACAGGAACTGCAAAGATATATGCAGATATTAAGTCAGAGGAGCTTAAGATGCAACAGCAGTATTATAGACTTGGTAAAAAGTATTATAAGATATTTAAAGATACGGCAGAACAGGATTTGAAAGAATTTGTGGATAGTATTGAAATTTCTGAAGAAAAGATTTGGGAATATAAAGACAAGCTCAATGAAATGAAAGATAAAAAAGAATAATCGACAGTAAAGTCTGTCAATTTACTCTTGTTTATCTATATTTGCACAAAAGACTTGTGCTAATATTTCTAAAGTAGTATAATTAATTTAGAGTATTAGGCAATTTTATTGTAAATTAGTAGTTTACAAAAGGATGGTTATCACACGGAGGTGATTTATGTGAGTGTGGAAGCAACAAGTAATATTACAATGAACGTCTCAATGACAAACACGACAGCAATGCCAAATGTGAATGTAAATGTTCAAAAGGCAAAAGCATTTGCGGAAACCGAAAATGGAATTAGTACTGATTCAGGAGTGAGGAAGATGATGTCTGCGATTCCCGCCTTGGGTTTGTCTAATGATGCCACGAAACAGACTACTGAATCAAGAGAAAAAGCAACGGATCAAAAATATAACGAAGTGATGACAGAAAAAGCAGTCGAAAATGCAAATAACAGAGTTCGTGCAACCAGAACAAATGCGAAATTTGAATACAACGAGGATATTAATCGTATTATCATTACGATTACAGATGAAAATAAGGAAGTTATAAGAGAAATTCCACCAGAGGAAACACAGAAAATGCTGGAGAGAATCCATACATTTTCTGGTATGATGGTTGATACTGAAATATAAGGGTGATTTTTTCTATTATGTGGAATTCTATATGTAACAGGACAAAATAGTTCAATAGGAATACATACAAGGAGGTAACGATATGGCAGGAGTACAAGGAATAGGAAGTTCCGTTGATTATGGACAGTTGGCAAGTGGAAAGAGGATTAATAAAGCAGCGGATGATGCGTCTGGTTTAGCGATTTCAAATAAATTAAAAACGCAGTCATCAGGTCTTGATGTCGGGGCAGAAAATGCAAAATCCGGTAAAGACGCATTGAATATTGCAGATGGCGCATTAGCAGGAATTAATGATTATTTGCAAAGAATTCAGGAATTAAGTGTAAAAGCCTCGAGTGGATTAAATTCTGGGAGAGATTTGGGTGCAATGCAGAAAGAAGTAGATCAATTATTAAAAGGCATAACAGAGACTGCTTCCAATACGGAATATAATACGCTTAAACTGTTGGATGGTAGTATGGCCGATATGGAACTTGCTACAAATCCGGATGGGTCAGGAAAAAAGATACAGATGGCGAATGCTACATTAGAAGCACTTGGAATTGACGGATATGATTTGACTGGTGATTTTGATATGAGTAGAATTGCATCAGCTATGGAAAAGGTGAATGAAGCTAGAAGTGCAGGTGGTGCTTCTACAAATGCACTTGAAAGTGCATATAATTCAAACAAAAACACTTCGCTTAACACAACAGCAGCACAGAGCAGAATTGAAGATTTGGATATGCCAAAGGCTATTTCTGACGCAAAGAAAAATGAAGTGATTGATGACTACCAAACAATGGTGCAGCGGATGAAAATGGAACAGGAACAAAATGCAGTGCTGGGATTATTTAACTTCTAATATAATTTAGAATGATATGAGTTGTAGATTGATAAAGGGAACGGTTTTTTGATGAAAGAACTGTTCCCTTTATTTTTGTCTGTTTATACATTTTATCGCTTTACCAATGTAAAATAATATATTATAATCTTGAAGAAGGTTTATGTTGCAGGTAGACTTATTAAATTTTGCAAAGAGTGCAAAGTGACAGCTAGTAAAGATTGGAGTATTAATATGAGAGAAGAGCCAAAACCATTTGATGTTTATAGGCATTTTAAAGGACGATACTATCAGATTATAACAATTGCTGAACATACCGAGACAGGTGAAAAGTTTGCTGTATATATGCCCCTTTATGGAGTTGGTGAGCGACAATCATTTATAAGACCGATTGAAATGTTTATGGGTGAAATAGATAGCGAAAAATATCCAGAAGTACAACAGAAATATCGGTTTGAAAAGGTGGATTTCAGTGATGAGCCCATTGCGAAGAAAACGATAGAAACAAAACTAGATACAGACTATATGGTGGAAACATCTTTAGGGGCATTAGATGATGATGACATAGTTGATGTAGGACTTATGGAGTTTCTTGATGCGGATTCCTATGAAAAGAAAATGGACATATTAGTCCGGCTCAGAGGACGGCTAGATAAAAGAATGTTAAATACGATGGCTATTGCACTTGATTTGGAAGCAATAGACGGAACTGTTGAACAGAAATATGAAGATATTAAATATTGTCTTATGACATTAGAGAAATATGAATGTAACAGACTGAGGTAGCGTTATGATAGAAAAAATGCAGAGCGGAACAATAGGAAATCTAATGGAAACTATTTCTGCTCCGTTGCTTGCATGGTTTTTAAATTATGCAAGGATTTTGCCGTGGCGCGAGGATGTGACGCCATATAGAGTCTGGATTTCAGAGATTATGCTTCAGCAGACACGAGTGGAGGCTGTCAAAGGATATTTTACACGATTTGTAAAGAAACTTCCAATGGTGAAGGATCTTGCAGAAATACAAGAAGATGAATTGCTGAAATTGTGGGAAGGACTTGGATATTATAATCGCGTGCGAAACATGCAAAAAGCAGCACAGATTATCACAAATGAGTATGAGGGACAATTTCCAGATACCTATTCGAAGTTGTTATTATTGCCGGGAATTGGAAGTTATACAGCGGGTGCTGTCGGCTCGATTGCTTTTGGATTAAAGGAGCCAGCGGTAGATGGAAATGTCTTACGCGTTCTCGCGCGGATAGGTGGTGACTATAGTGACATTGCCGATGTATCCGTCAAGAAACGTGCGGAAGAGGAAATCAGAGCATGGTTGCAGGGCGTAGAAACGTATAGATTTCGCGATATGCCGGTTGCCATACATAATATAGCAGGTACAATGAATCAGGCCCTTATGGAACTTGGTGCAACTGTCTGCATCCCAAATGGACAGCCAAAATGTACAGTTTGCCCTATTGCAACGGATGCGGTCTGTGTATGTGAGGCGTTTAAGCAAGGTACACAATTAGCATTACCTGTTAAGACAAAAAAGAAATCCCGTCGGATTGATTATAAAACGGTAATTTTAATTATGGATGACCGAAAGACGGTAATTCGAAAACGTCCTTCTAAGGGTTTGCTTGCGGGACTCTATGAATTTCCGAATATTGAAGGCCACTTGTCGGAGAAGCAAGTGCAACAGTATACTGAAAGTTTAGGATATTTCCCTATGTATATTGAAAAAATGCCAGAGGCGATACATATATTTACACACTGTGAATGGCGAATGCAGGCATACATTGTGAAAATTGCAGAGACAGGGGTTATGGAGAACGAGAATGGATACAGTGATTTGTTTGTAAATCGTGCTGAAATTGAAAATGTATACCCTGTACCATCGGCATTCTCACTTTTCACAAAGTATGTAAAGGTATGAAATAATCGGTCACATACGAATATAGGAGAGGAATAGGAAAATATATGAAACTATTATCAATTGCAATACCATGCTACAATTCAGAGGCATATTTGAGCAAATGTGTTGAATCTTTACTTCCAGGTGGAGACGATGTGGAAATACTTTTGATTAATGATGGATCACATGATCGTACTGGAGAGATTGCAGATGAGTATGAGAAAAAGTATCCAGGAATTGTTTATGCAATTCATCAAGAAAATGGAGGGCATGGAGAAGCTGTAAATGCTGGTATCAGAAACGCAACAGGACTTTATTTCAAAGTTGTGGATAGTGATGATTGGGTAAAAGAATCAGCTTATATAGAAGTACTCGATAAGTTAAAGGAATTAGTAGGTGAGTCAAATGGACCTGATATGATGATCTGTAATTTTGTATATGAAAAGGACGGCATGAAACATAAGAAGGTCATGACTTATCATACGGCACTGCCACAGGATTGCCTTTTTACATGGAATGATGTAAAACATTTCCTCCCGGGACAATACATATTGATGCATTCAGTAATCTATCGCACTAAGTTACTGATTGATTGTGAGCTGGAACTGCCAAAACACACTTTTTATGTGGATAATATATTTGTATTTCAACCATTGCCTTATGTAAAGAAAATGTATTATATGGATGTTAACCTGTATCGATATTTTATAGGACGTGAAGATCAGTCAGTGAATGAACAGGTAATGATAGGTCGTATAGATCAACAAATCAAAGTCAATAAAATCATGATGGATTATATGGCTCTTAATACAAATTTGCCACCGAAAACACGTCGTTACATGCTAAATTATCTGGAGATAGTCACAACAGTAACTTCTATTATGCTGATTAAGTCTGGTACAGAAGAAAATTTAATGAAGAAGCGGGAGTTGTGGCAATATCTAAAGAATCGAGATAAGATGGTATATTTGCGACTTCGCTTTGGAGTAGTTGGAAGTGCAATTAATCTTCCGGGCAAAGGGGGAAGAAAGATCTCTTTGGCTGAATATAAAATAGCACGTAGATTTGTGGGATTTAATTGAAAAATGGCAGCTTAGGCTGCCATTTTATTCGTAAAAACTTTATTCCTGTGGAACTTTCCTTTGTTGGCGTACATGACTATAATCTACCCAATAAACCAATGGATAAAGGACAATTGCCATAATAAAGGCAGTAATTAAATCGAACACTGAATGTTGTTTTAAAAATATGGTAGAGAGAATAATAGAAACACAAATAATGAAAGAAATAATCTGTATCCATTTTATCTCGCGAAGTACTTTATTGCGTCTGACAGTTATGTGAACACCAATAGAATTAAAAACATGAATACTTGGAAATAAATTAGTAGGCGTATCAATGCTGTATAGGTATCCCGTCAAGTAAGTAAAAAGATTTTGATGTTCAAATACATGTGGACGAAGAAGCTGACCATTTGGATATAACGTTGATATAATAAGAAATATGGTCATTCCTACAAAAAGAAAAGTACAACAACGTAAATATTCCCTGTCATCTGTAAAAAAAGTAGCAATTACCACTACAGCAATATAGGCAAACCAAAGAAAATAGGGAATAACAAAATATTCACAAAAAGGAACATAGTCATCAAGTTTCATATGAATGATATGATATCTGCTTGTCGCTGTGTTAATCCGCTCAATGTATCGAAACCAGGGAAGATATATTAGAAAATACACGGGAACAATTAATGCGAGTTTCCATTTTTGTAATAATAAATCTGAAGTTGTTTTTTTGAATTTTGCAATTGTGTTCTTAATCATAATATCTTTTTTATTTCATACCTCGTAATCATATTATTTTATAATTATTCGCAGTTGCTGCTTTGCCAAAGAAATGGATACTTCTGAGCGCATACCTGCGGATTCTCCATCCATATGTACAGCAGCCGGAACATCAGAGATAATCTTTATTTCTTTTGCTTTATATGTGCCGACGCCTTTAAGGTTAACATGTTTGCCAGAAAAAGCAGTTGGGAGTATTCTAAGTGCCCACAGCTTACTAATATTATTAACGGTACAGACATCTAATATGCCATCAGCACAATTTGCTTCTGGGCAAAATTTGAATCCCCCGCCTTCAAATTTATGAATCATAGTCGTTACAAAATAGTAATTGTCTAAATGAATTTTGCGTGACCCATCCAATATAATATCGCAGCCATATCGTTTTGTAGCCGCTAACTGCTTTAGCGCAACATATAGATAAATCAATTTACCCAAATGTATCTTATTCAGATAACGTTTCATGGGAGAATGCAATACTTCATGGCAAACAGCAGCATCATATCCAATTCCTGTACTGACTCCAAAATTTCTTTGTATGCCATCATATTTTATAATACCCACGTCACAATACGCATATTCTTTTGGATTTAAAATAGCAAGCAGTGCCTGCGTAGGATTGCATGTGATTTGCAGGTCTCGTGCAAAATCATTACTAGAGCCTGCGGGTATATATCCAAGCGTTACATCTGCATAATTGTCAATTCCGTTTAGTACTTCATTCATAGTCCCATCGCCACCGATAATAACCAGAGTACATTTTGAGTAGCGAGATGATATGGCACTTGAAAGCTTTTCGGCAGAACCCATACCCTCTGTCAAATAAGCAGTGTAGTCTACATTACGGTCAAGCAATATCTGTTCCACTAACCTCCAGATTTTTGCACCATTACCCGTACTTGAAGCAGGATTGACAATAAAATGAAACAATTGGAGCACCCCCATAAAATGTTTATTTGACATAAGAATTTATTAATAAACAAAGTGTACTACGTTTATGCAACAATAACAAGAAAATTTTGTTGCATATGTACTGAATTATGATATATTTATTATTAGGAAATTAATTAAATAAATATAGGTATCGTGGAGGTTAAAAATGTATTCATTGGATGAAGTGAGAGCAGTAGACCCAGAAGTAGCGGAGGCTATAATAAAAGAGCAAGAGAGACAGAACAGTCATATCGAATTGATAGCATCGGAAAATTGGGTGAGTAAGGCAGTTATGGCAGCAATGGGAAGCCCACTCACCAATAAGTATGCAGAAGGATATCCAGGTAAGAGATATTATGGTGGCTGTGAATGTGTAGATATTGTGGAAGATTTAGCAAGAGATAGAGCTAAGAAGCTATTTGGATGCGATTATGCGAATGTACAGCCTCACTCAGGTGCACAAGCGAATATGGCAGCATTCTTTGCCATGATGGAACCTGGTGATACTTTTATGGGAATGAATTTGAATCATGGTGGGCATTTGTCGCATGGTTCACCGGTAAATATGTCAGGTAAATATTTTGAATGTGTTCCATATGGTGTTAATGACGAAGGCTTTATTGATTACGATCAAGTAAGGGAGATTGCAATTTCGTGTAATCCTAAAATGATTGTAGCGGGAGCTAGTGCATATGCAAGAGCAATTGATTTTAAACGGTTTCGGGAAATATGCGATGAAGTAGGAGCATATCTGATGGTGGATATAGCACACATTGCAGGCCTAGTTGTGGCAGGATTGCATGAAAGTCCTATTCCTTATGCTGATGTTGTAACAACAACAACGCACAAGACATTGCGCGGGCCTCGTGGAGGTATGATTTTATGCAATCAGGAAGCTGCTGATAAGTTTAATTTTAACAAAGCAATATTTCCAGGTATTCAGGGAGGCCCATTAATGCATGTGATTGCAGCGAAAGCAGTTTGCTTTGAAGAAGCGCTTAATCCTTCATTCAAGGAGCATATGCAGCATGTATATGACAATGCACAGGCACTTTCCAAAGGGTTAATGAGCAGAGGCGTTAAGATTGTTTCAGGAGGAACAGACAATCATTTAATGCTGGTAGATCTTACAACTTACGGATTAACAGGTAAAGAAGTGGAAAGACTTTTGGATCAGGCACATATCACTTCAAATAAAAATACGATTCCAAATGACCCACAGTCTCCATTTGTAACGAGTGGAATACGCCTCGGAACACCTGCGGTTTCTTCTCGTGGGATGAATGAAGCTGATATGGATAACATAGCTGAGGCAATTTCTATTGTCATTAAGACAGGAGAAGTGGGCGTGCCAGTAGCCAGAGCTATTGTGCAGACATTGACAGACAAGTATCCGCTTATATAAGAATGTGATATCGTTTATTACATACTGAGTCAATAGTAGTAATGTACATTCATACGAGACACAGCTTAAGTGTTTGACTTGGGCTGTGTTTTTCATGCATTTGATTTTTTAAATGTAAAAAAGTAAAAAGGAAAAAAGTATAAATAATCTATAAAATAATGTTTAAATAATGTGAAAAACAGGAAATACATTTGACGGTAGAGTTACAATAATGTATCATAAATGGTTGGGGTAAGGTTATGGAAAAAAGAGAAAATATACCAGTTATACAAGTAACAGGACTAAAAAAAATATATAGAGTTGGCGATACAAAGGTTCGTGCTCTTAATGGTGTGGATTTTTCCATATATAAGGGTGAATTTTGTTCTATTGTGGGGGCCTCAGGTTCAGGAAAGTCAACACTGCTTAATATGCTTGCTGGTCTTGAACCGCCATCAAAAGGGGAGATTATCATCGCGGGTGCACATATTGAAAAAATGTCTGAAAACGAACTTGTAAGTTTTAGGCGTGAAAGAGTAGGGTTTATATTTCAGTCCTTTAATCTGCTTTCGACATTGAGCGCAGTTGAAAATGTAGCATTACCGCTTACATTTCGTGGAATGGATAAGAAAGAGCGGTTATTAAAAGCAGAAGCAACTTTGAAACTGGTAGGACTGAAGAAGCATGCCAGCCATAGACCATCACAACTGTCAGGAGGGCAGCAGCAAAGAGTCGGTGTAGCAAGAGCACTTGTTGTGGAACCGGAAATCATTTTTGCCGATGAGCCAACTGGAAATTTGGACTCAAATACTTCTGCAGAAGTGATGGAATTGATGCGAAAACTAGTCAGAGAACAAAATCAGACATTAGTAATGGTTACGCATGATCAGCAACTGGCTTCGTTTGCAGACAGGGTTTTTCACATTAAGGATGGTAAAATTACAAAGATAGACAATAATAAAATGCATAATCATGAAAACAATTGCGGAGAGGAATAGGGTATGAATAAAAAAAGGAAAATAAGTATGTTATATGGTAGTATCATTTTTACTTTCGCATTTTTGATGCTTGCGGAACCAGCATATGCCGAATCGACATCTGACAATAGTTCATCAGGTGGCAGTTCCTATAGTGGTGCTTATTCTTCGACTGAATATATTAAGCCGGGTAATTATTGGTTTACACCATCTGGTAAATATGGAGAATTGGTTACAATCACATTGCCAATTGTCAATATGACACCATATACGATTAAGGATGTTATAATTACGCCTGTGATTAGTGGTAATAGTAAGTCGTGGCCATTTGAGATTACACAGACTAATTATGTGTTAAAATTAGACAGTCTGGCAGGATCAAATGCTGAGCCAGATGTGAATAAGAGGACCAAAAATCTTTTTTGGACGTTTAAGGTACGTGAGGATGTTTTGAACGGATATTATCCAATTAGTTATCAAATTTTGTATACGGATGAGTTATGTGATCAAGGCTCCTGTACTATTTCTACATATATTGAGTGTACAGGTAAGCCAGGTGCAGATAATATTAGTGGTGAAGATGCTAGTGAGAAAGAGTCGACACCGAGAATTATAGTGACAGGCTTTGAAACATCTCCTACAGATGTATTTGCTGGTGAGGCCTTTATGCTAAACCTTCATGTACAGAATACATCTAAGAAAACAGCGGTGCAGAATGTAGAATTTGACTTAGAGGCAGCGGTGGAAGGAACTGATGAGAATGCTACTTATTCAGCTTTTCTTCCTACATCCGGTTCTAATTCTGTATATATAGACAGTATTCCTGCAGGCGGTAATATTGATATGGCAGTTGAATTTACGGCAAAGGCAGACTTGGCGCAAAAGCCATATGTTTTGAATGTAAAAATGAAATATGAAGACTCTGAAAATAATCCTTATGAATCTACAGGAAGCGTATCAATTCCCGTAAAACAGGTGTCTAAATTTGACATTAGTTCCGTAGATATGATGCCGCAGAGCATTATGGTAGGCAGTGAAGCTAATGCGATGTTTAGCATTTATAATACTGGCAAAACCAAGCTATATAATGTAAAGGCGAAGCTGATTGCGGATTCCATTACAGGAGGAGACGCTTTTATTGGCCATCTTGAATCAGGTGCAACAGGGAACGTCGATGTCATGGTAACAGGCGCAGCACCGACAATGGATGAGGGTGAAGTAAAGATAATTGTATCTTATGAAGATGATACAGGGGCAGTATTCTCAAAGGAATTCGCCACAAATATTTATGTGACAGAGCAGGTTATGGATGAATATGATCCAAGCCTGGAAGAGGGTATGGTAGAAGAGACAAGTGGATTTCCTTATGGACTTTTAATAGTAGGAGTAGTAATTGCTGGTGGTATTACGGGATTGGTAATTTGGAAAAAGAAAAAGAAGAAAAAGCGCAAGCAAGAGTTACTAATAGAGGATCTTGAAGATAATGAGGAATAAACAATGAAATTTGTTGATTTATTACGTATGAGCAGCAGTAATCTTTTTAAAAGAAAAATAAGAACGATATTGACCGTCTTGGGTGTTGTGATTGGAACAGCCTCTATCATTGTTATGATTTCACTGGGTCTTGGGCTTAACAAGTCGACAATGGAGCAGATTGAGAACTATGGTGGGCTTACAACCGTGAATGTATCTGAAGCATACGAAGAGACTATGACAGAGGATACTAATTCTACTGAGAAAAAGCGATTAGATGATGAACTGGTGGAGACCTTAAAAGGATTAGAAAATGTAGAGAGTGTGACACCAATATTAAATGCGAGTGTCATATTGAAACAGGGTATTTATGAAATGAATACACAATTGTTAGGAATTTCAATAGAGGGACTCAAACAGTTAGACATGACTTTTAGTACAGGGGGAATTCCTGCCGAGAATGCACCACTACAGTTTATATATGGCGGTGCAGTACAGAGGGATTTCTATAATGCGAAAACAGGCCAATATCCCTATTGGGAGACACAGACACTGCCAGAAATAGATTTTGCAGGCCAGGAAGTGTTTGTCATATTTGATACGGAGGCTTATTTCACTTCCCAAAACACTCCTTCTGGTGGGCCGGAATCAGGGCAAAAGGAACAGACAGAAGCGGTAAAAGCACCGAAGAAATATATGATAGGAGCGGCAGGAGTCTTGATGCAGTCGGAGACGGAGGATAATCAGTTTTCGTGGAATGTGTACTGTGACATTGAAGCTTTAAAATTGCAATTGAAAAAAGTATTTAAGAATAAACCAATTCCAGGGCAACCAACCAAAAGTAACGGGAAAGCATATAAGGAAATGTTCTATAATAGCATACAGGTAAATACGGATAGTATGGATTCGGTAAGTACAGTACAGGCAATGATAAAGGAAATGGGTTATCAAGCAGACAGCAATGCCGAGTGGGTATCGTCCATGCAGGAGCAGTACAAAAGCATTCAGTTAGTATTAGGCGGTATCGGTGCAGTATCATTGTTTGTTGCAGCAATCGGTATTACAAACACAATGATGATGTCTATCTATGAGAGAACAAAAGAGATTGGTGTCATCAAAGTATTAGGATGCAGTCTTGGAAATATACGCTCATTGTTTTTATTAGAGGCGGCATATATTGGTTTTATTGGTGGCTTTGTAGGTGTATTATTAAGTTATGCAATATCCTTTCTCATTAACAAAGTGGCAGCAAGTATGAACGCTTATCAATCAACGGTTTCTTATATACCGGCATGGCTATCTTTTTCAGGACTTATTTTCGCCGTAATTGTTGGTATGGTAGCAGGATTTTTCCCGGCACTTCGTGCTATGCGACTTTCGCCGCTTGCTGCAATCAGAAACGAATAATTTTTTTAATTAAAGAAGGAATTTAAAATGGTTTTTAGTAGTCTGCTCTTTTTGTTTTGGTTTTTACCCATTTTTTTTGGTATCTACTATCTATGTCCCAGTCGATTCCGCAATGGAGTACTTTTTTTAGGGAGTATATTATTTTATGCATGGGGTGAGCCAAAATATCTGATATTAATAGTCATTTCTATTGCTGCTAATTATTTGTCGGGACTTTTGATACATTTCTTTGACAATAGAGCGGGAATCAGAAAGGCTTGTTTGATTAGTATTCTTTTGTTTGACATTGGCTTACTGGTGGTATTTAAATATACAGATTTTGTGCTTGAAAATTGTAATAGGATACTAAAGACTGATTTTAATGCAACTAACATAGTACTGCCACTTGGAATCAGCTTTTATACTTTTCAGATTATGTCTTACGTAATAGATTTATATAGAAGAAAAATACAGGTAGAGAAATCAATTTTAAGGCTGGGGGTTTATCTGGTAATGTTTCCGCAACTCATAGCGGGTCCTATCGTAGTTTACTCCAAGGTTGCACAGCAGCTGGAAGGACGTAAGTGCAGCTTAAAGGATTTTGAAGATGGATTGAAAATATTTATTTTGGGTCTTGGTTCTAAAGTATTGATTGCTAATAATATCGGCGTTCTATGGGATGATTTTGCGGTTATTGGATATGAGAATCTATCTATGCCGTTAGCTTGGTTGGGTATATTGGCATTTTCACTACAAATCTATTTTGATTTTAACGGTTATTCCCTGATGGCAATTGGACTAGGAAAAATGCTTGGTTTTTCAATACCACAGAATTTTGATTTCCCCTATATAGCAAAGTCTGTCACAGAGTTCTGGAGAAGATGGCACATGACGCTTAGCAGTTGGTTTAAGGAATATCTTTATATTCCACTTGGAGGCAACCAAAATGGAAAGCTTAAAACTTATGTAAACTTATTTATTGTATGGAGTATTACTGGATTGTGGCATGGCGCTAGTTGGAACTTTATCTTGTGGGGTATTTTTTTCTTTGTATTATTGGCAATTGAACGTGCTGGATTTGGAACGTGGTTAGAGAGTCATACTATTTTTGCAAGAGCATACACACTCCTTAGTATTGGATGCAGTTGGATGATATTTGCACTTACTGATTTTGCAGAACTTAGAACATATGCTTCAAAGCTTTTTAGCTTCCAAGTAAGAATGGAAGGAATTAATGGCAATGTGATTTACTATTACTTAGGGAACTATGGATTTGTACTTGTATTGGGCATTATACTATCAACACCTATTTTAAAAAATTGGTATGATAAAAATAAGAGTAAGGTAGCAGGTATTTGTTTGTTAACATTTATAATGCTGGCTTCTATTGCATATCTTGTAGATGCGTCCTACAATCCATTCTTATATTTTAGGTTTTGATAGGGAGGCTGTCATGAAATCAATTAGACAATTATTATTTCTATATATATGTATTGTGTTTATGGCTGTAATGTGCCTCGTGGGTGTCATAAAGCAAGATGAGGAGTTTTCTATAAAAGAGAACAGATATCTTACATCAAGACCGAATTTTTCTGCTTCAGGTATGATTGATGGTAGTTATATGAAACAATTTGAGACTTATGTAAACGAACAAATACCGTTCCGAAGCCAGTGGATACTTGCAAAATCATTATTGCAGAAAGGGATGCTTAGACAAGAAAATAATGACATTATTGCGGGTAAAAATGGTTATCTCTTTGAAAAAAAGCTTTCAGCAGGAGTACAATTTAATAAAAATATGGGGTATCTCATAGATTTTGTACGAGAGTATCATAATAAAGCGGAATCCATTACAGTGGCTGCAGCTCCTAATTCATATGGTGTGCTTGCACAGTATTTGCCAAAGGGGATTCCAAACGTAAATCAGGAAACAATACTTAACAACTTTTTAGAGAGAGATACGTATGGAAATTGTTTTGTGCTTGATTTACAAAAGACATTGTCTAAACATGCAGATGAGTACATATACTATCGCACAGATCATCACTGGACGACGCTGGGCGCCTATTATGCATACAGGGCATACTGTGAGGAGAATGGATTTGAACCAGTTGAAATCTCAAATTTATTAGAGAAGCGTATTGCAAATTTTACCGGAACATATTATGCTAAGGCAGATGGCTTTATTAGGGAACCTGATACGATAACGTATTTCGAGATACCTATTGATCATATGTATCTTCCAAATGAAAGCAAAGTGGACTTGTATGATGTTTCTAAGGCAAGCGAATTTGATAAATATGCCACTTTTTTATATGGAAATTATGGAATGGTACAGATTGACACAGCAGATGGCGAAAAAGATAAAGAGAGTATTCTTATCATAAAGGATTCCTATGCAAACTGCTTGATTCCTTTTTTGTCATATCATTATAATACGATATATGTTGTTGACTTAAGATATTTTGCAGGAAGTATGGGGGAGCTGATTACGGACAAACAACCAATAGATATTTTAATTATGAATAATTTTTCAAATCTAACAGAGGATAAGCACTTTTATAAGCTTTTAAAGTAAGGACAGGTTGAAAGCATTATTATTGGGGATAAAAAGGGGAAATAAAGAAGTAAGGTTGGAAGATTGATAATGGAAGAGAATTATGATAGCAGACAGGATGAAAAAAAAGTCCATGAAATTGATTTTGATAAAGAGAGGGAGATAAGAAAACATAAACAGGTACGTATGATTATGATTATATTGACTTTTTTTTGTACGGTATTGATTGCGGCGTTCGCTGGTGTGTTTCTTGCACTCTTGGAGAAGGGGAAAAGCATCAAGGATCTGGCAGAGTCGCTAGAATCTATGTATCAAACAGATGCAGTAATACAGGATGCAGGAGAATCAGGATTCCCTACAGAGCCAGAGCAGGGAGTACAGCAGGAGAATGTAATTAGCGAGAACAAGGCAGATGTTTCAAATAACAATGTAGTTACCGTAAGTGACAATGTAGATAAAGAGATATCAGATAATATTGCGGAGAATGGAGAAGCGGAGAGCGTTTCGGACAATTCAGAAGAGGTAAGTTATCCAAAAGAGTTCCAGCTTGTGGAGGAGAGTTATTTTGATGATGCTTTGTTTATCGGTGATTCCAGATTAGAAGGTTTGGGATTGCATTCTGGGCTGAATGCGACGTTTTATACTGCTACTGGATTTCAGCTACATGCGATAGATACATACAAGGTCGTAAAGACAGAGGATGGTAAAAAGCCAATATTTGATGTACTTGAACCAGAGGCCTTTACAAAAGTGTATATAAAGGTTGGCCTTAATGAAATGGGTTGGGGTACAGATGCTATGTTTTTACAGAAATATATGGAATTAATCACTAAAATTCGGGCTTTAGAACCAAATGCTATTATATATGTGCATGGGTTGATTCATGTGACAGCGGAAAAGTCAGAGGAGGATACTATCCATAGTAACGAAGCGATTGACGATAGAAATGAGATGCTTAAGAATTTTGCAGAAGTAGAGCAGGCATATTATATTGATATTAATGAGGTCGTATCGGACGAGAATGGTGCACTTTATTCAGAAATGACAGCAGATGGGATACATTTAAAAGCACAATACATGGAACTTTGGAAAAACTATCTAATGGCACATGCAATTGTTGAATAATGAAATAATATAAAATAAGGGAAAGAAGATGAAATGTTGAAGGGCAAGAATAGTTTTAAAAAAAAGATTTTTTTAGGGTTACTATCAGCCATGGCGGTTTTTGTTATAGGTTGTGCTGGAAAATCAAAAGAGATTACGATAACAGAGCTTGGTGAAAGTTTATTATCAAATATTACCTATGAAGATGAATTAGCTGCTATTGACTTAGACACGGCAGAGATGATTTACTATCTTGATAATACGGAAATAACTAATGTTTGCATATATGAGAGTAGCGGGGCGACAGCAGAGGAAATCGCAGTGTTTGAATGCGCAGCATCGGCAGATGCTAATGAGGCAGAAACGGCAGTCAGAACACGCATAGAGGAACAAAAAGAGTCCTTCGAGAACTATGTTCCCGAAGAACTGGTTAAGTTAAATAATGCTGTCGTAATAAAGAGTGGAAAATATGTAATACTTTCAGTATCCTCTGATCCTGATACTGCGAGAAAAATCATTGAAGAAGCATTTCAATAAAACGAAATCAATAACCTAATGTTTCACCAATCAAAAATACTTTAATACGTCCCTTTATGCCACTGCGGCGTGTAATGACAATCTGATTACAGATGCAGTCAGGAGCGAGACAATCTGCACAGACACCTGTTTCAAAGCAAGGTGTCTTTTTACTTAAGCGTTTTACGTTAGTAGCTGCAGCGAAATTCTGAGACCTACTGATTCCTTCTTCTACCGTTGAGACAACTTTATTCATTCCAGTGACTACTATAATATTTTCGGGGCCATGAATTAAACATGCAACACGATTGCCGGCGCCATCAATATTGACAAGCTCGCCCGTAAGAGTTATCGCATTCGTACTCATAAAATAGTAGTCTGCCATGACTATTTTAGAATATGTCTCTCGTTTTTCGGCTGTTGTTTTGGATAACATGCGGTCAATAAACAAAAATTTGCCGGAGGAGAGTTCGTCCATAAGTCCCATTTCGTCTGTGGTCATAGAACCACCATTCGTTACAACGCTTCCAATAGGAATCATTTGCAGAATAAAATCTTTGCAGGATTTTTTATCTGCAAAATAGTAGCCTTCCATATTACGCTTTTCTAGATTTTTAATAATTGTTCTCGCCTGTGTTTCATAGGCTTCCTGCTTATGTGTCATATATTCCCTCCTTAAATGAAAATAAATTGAAAACTTATTATAGATAGTATAACATATTCTCATCCTATATTACAGAGAGTACTGAAAAAACGCTATTTATAGGCAACTTTGAATTGTATGCAATAGACAGAATAATCAAATAAAACAAACATTATTAACAAATAATACAATTGCATTTATAAAATAAATAGAAAATATAATAAATTATATATAAAAACATTGACAATTATAATGCCATATATTATAATGAACTTAACAGTTAAATAGTATTTTTGTTTAACTGATTAGTAATATGATAGGTATTAAAATTAAGTAAAGGAGGTACAGTCCACCAAAAACTTAAGACGAAATTCCTAAGAGTATTTACTGAGTTGAGTAGTACGAGGTTACAAGTTACAAGGTTATAAAGTACGGATATGGTACAGAAATAAAATTTATGTGCTAAAGATGAGGGTCAAAGTACAAAAGATGAATCATGTTGTAGTATGAGGGCGGCATTCTTTTATAGCCGAAAAGTAGGTCAGGATATATCCGAGAAGAGATGCCCATAGGAACACCGTAAGGTGTTAACCAAAGAGGTCATACAAGGGATATACCATCTACAAACTGAGGTACAGATGATGGAAAAGTCGGAAGTGCAGAAGATGCAAATTGATAGTGCGAAATGTAGTATTGTACCTAAGATAGTCAAATAGTACAGGGGAAAATCAACAGTGTATAAACATTGTACGTACAGAAGATGGATAAGTCGGAAGAACTAAGGAGGACTTAACGGGTACGGAAGAAAGAGCCTATAGTACAAAAGATGAAATCAACGTACTGAGTAGAACGGTAAGGCTGTATTCCAGTAGTTAGATGGAGTGCAAGGAAAGATGAATTCGTTGAAATTATGGCGAAATAGTGTAACCAGTATGAAAAACAGAATTGAGAGGTACGGTCCAATGGACAGGACAGAAGAAACAGTGGTTGTGTGAGAATCCCTTGATGATAGCAATATTTCAAGGGATTCTTGCATTGTTAAAGCATCGCGAAAAAAATAAATTTTGCATTGACAAATTGTTTTCTATATAGTATATTATAACTTGTCTGAAACGAGAGTACTTTTTCTCAATATTGTTTGCGATAGTAGTACAGTTGGTAGTACGCAACCTTGCCAAGGTTGAGGTCGCGAGTTCGAGTCTCGTCTATCGCTCTTGTAGAAATGCAAAAAACCACTTCATTTAGAAGTGGTTTTTTTAATTTGCCTAATATGGGCACATTCTAATGAACGAAAGAAGAGATCTATAACTTGCAACTTCTCTTTTATTGTTGAAATAGCAGAAGAAATGGCTTATAATACGTATTCATACTAATGTTGTATGAATATCATAATATGGGGTTGTAGAGAAAGTTGATAAATATGATGTAACAGCAGTCTGATAGGAGACAGAAATTTTATTTGTGGGTTTTCATAATACAGAGGACAACCTGCGGCAATGTGAGGGAGTATCAATTTTGGAATGCAGAGGAGCGTTTGCTTATGACATTAATTCAACTAAAATATGTAATTACCGTTGCAGAAGGAAATTCATTTAATGAAGCGGCAAGGAAGCTATTTATTTCACAGCCAAGTCTTTCGGCGGCTATACATTCTATGGAAAAAGAAATTGGGTTCGATATATTTCGAAGATTGCAGACTGGTATTGTGCTGACACCTGCAGGAGAAGAATTCATAGGCTATGCCAGACAAGTGGTGGAGCAGTATGATTTACTGGATGCAAAATATATCGAAAAAACTAAAGTGAAAAAAAAATTCAGTGTTTCTATGCAACATTATACCTTTTCCGTAAATGCATTTGTAGAGATGGTGAAGCACTTTGGAATGGATGAATATGAATTCGCAGTACATGAAACCAAAACACATGAGGTAATTGAAGATGTGAAAAACTTTCGAAGTGAGATTGGAATTCTTTATCGAAATGACTTTAATGAGAAGGTATTGACAAAATTATTTGCAGAATATGATCTGGAATTTCATGATCTTTTGGAGTGCGGAGTTTATGTATATTTATGGAAAGGAAATCCGCTGGCAAGGAAAAAGGAAATCATGTTGGAAGATTTAGCAGAATATCCTTGCTTGTCTTTTGAACAGGGTGATTTTAATTCATTCTATTTTGCTGAAGAGGTTTTAAGCACCTATCAATATAAGAGACGCATCAAGGCAAATGACAGGGCTACGCTGTTAAATCTTATGGTTGGCTTGAATGGATATACACTTTGTTCTGGAATCATTTGCGAAGAGTTAAATGGAAGCGATTATTGTGCCGTCAAGTTAAAAACAGAGGAAAAAATGACCATTGGCTACTTGTCAAGGAAGGGGAGTCTTATTAGTGAGATAGGACAAAAGTATCTGGAAGAGATCATAAAGTACAAAAATAAAGGAATGGTGTGATTTGCAGGGGTTATAGTCCGAGACTATAGCCCCTGATATATTTTATGGATTATCGAGATAATCGATGGCAGTGCTATAATACAATACATAAAAAATAGATGGAATTGGAGGGAATGATAGAAATGACGAGAAATATTTCTACGAAATGTATACATCTAGAGGGAGACAAGGGCAGTATGAAACACTATGGAGCTATAAGTTATCCTATATATCAGACAGCAACCTATGCGCATTCTAGTGTGGGACAGAGCACAGGATACGACTACAGTAGATTACAGAATCCTACGAGAGAACAGTTGGAAAAGACTGTAGAATCCTTGGAAGATGGAATAGATGCTTTGGCATTTAGTACAGGAATGGCAGCAATTGCAACACTGATGGAACTTTTTAAACCGGGAGATCATTTAATAGTGGATTCTGACCTTTATGGTGGAAGTATACGGTTATTTGATAATATCTCAAAGAAAAACGGAATAACTTTTACATATATTGATTGTTACATGGAGGATATTACAACGTATATCAATAACAATACGAAAGCAGTTTACATCGAAACACCTTCCAATCCAATGATGAATGTGACAGACATAAAGGCATTAAGCCTGATTACAAAGGCGAATAGTCTGCTTCTAATTGTGGATAATACATTCCTTTCACCATATTTTCAAAATCCTCTTAAACTTGGTGCAGATGTGGTGGTTCATAGTGGAACAAAATACCTTGGAGGACATAATGATACACTTGCAGGTTTTCTAGTGACTTCAAGAATAGATATCAGTGAAAAACTAAGGTTTATTTTAAAAACAACTGGTGCTGGGCTTTCGCCATTTGACAGTTGGTTGATACTTAGAGGAATTAAGACACTTGCAGTTCGTATGGATAAGGCACAGGAGAATGCGTTTAAGATAGTGGAATGGTTATCAAAGCAGAAAGATGTAATAAAGGTTATATATCCAGGTAATCCAATACATCCTGGCCATGAAATCATGAAAAAGCAAAGCAGAGGATTTGGCGCAATGATTACCTTTGAAGTTATAGGAAGGGAATTTGCGCAGGCTGTTTTAAAGAATGTTAAGCTTATTCTATTTGCAGAAAGCTTAGGTGGAGTGGAAACATTAATTACATATCCTGTCACACAGACGCACGCTGATGTTTCAGAGAGAATTCTGAAAAAAAATGGTATCACAGAAAGTGTCCTAAGATTATCTGTGGGCATTGAAGAGGCAGGAGATATTATAGATGATTTAGAAGAGGCGTTCACTCGTGCAAAGGAGGTTATATTATGTTAGAAAAGAATCTTGATTTTGATATGGTGATTGACAGAAGAAATACAAAGTGTCTGAAATATGATTTTGCCAAGAGAAAAGGTATGCCAGAGGAGTTACTGCCGCTTTGGATAGCTGATATGGATTTTAAAATATCATCTTTTGTTCAGGACGCACTTGAAAATCAAGTAAAGCACGGAATATTTGGCTATAGTGAAGTCCAAGAGGAATATTTCGAAACCATAAAAGGCTGGATGAAGTGCCACTATGATTGGGATGTGAATTTGAGTTGGTTAGTGAAAACACCAGGAATTGTATTTGCACTGGCAATGGCGGTGGAGTCACTCACGGAAATAGGAGACGGCATATTAATCCAATTTCCAGTATACTACCCGTTTCGTGAGGTAATAGAGAATAATGGAAGAGAAGTTGTCAGTAATACGCTCTACTTGGGAGAAGATAATAGATATCATATTGATTTTGAGGACTTTGAAAAAAAGATTTTAGAAGAAAGAATTAAATTATTTTTTCTATGTAACCCTCATAACCCAGTGGGACGTGCTTGGAGTAGGGATGAACTGATCAGACTTGGAGATATTTGTTATAAGCATCATG